>MDTG01307344.1_pt1 | contig 96075 bp, 73 predicted proteins | sample 811421 | NCBI WGS metagenome assembly MDTG01 (sample SAMN05326645, study PRJNA326480) | marine metagenome | isolation source: seawater | place: Pacific Ocean: South East | collected 2011 | reverse complement strand
TATTTCTGTACTTCGATAAATCTGCCATTATTTTACTCTTAATAAAGTCGAAAAATTATTCGGCGGGAGTATAGCATTACTTAAAGCGAACATCACCATCGAAGTCGCTTAAAATGCAATCAATTTTATAAAATTTTTCTATGCTCAGGATAAGCGGCACTTTTTAACGTGCTGAACAGTAAGTTTATGCTACTAAAATCGCTAATTTAGCAGTAATTTGGCAATTAAATGATGCGATTTAACTGCTTGTCATTTTATAACAGCGCTCAGGTCGCCCGATACTTCCGTAGCTCTGATCAGCACTGACTTGCTCAGCTTCAAGCAAGTATTCGAGGTAACGACGGGCTGTTGAGCGGCTTACGCCGACTAAATCACCCATTTGCTGAGCAGTAAAAGCCGTGCCAATATTCGCTCTAAAAGCTTTTAAGATCTTTTGCAAAGTAAGCTGATCCACCCCTTTTGGCAGCCTAACTGGGGCTTTTAACTGTTCTTGCGATCCAAATAAAGTATCGACCATAGATTGGGTTACTTCATCGGCATCTGACAAACATTGCTGCCTTGCTTCAAATCGCGCTAGCGCTTGATCTAAGCGATTTAGCATTAATGGTTTGACTAAGAAGTCACAGGCACCAAGCTGCATGGCTTTTTCCAGTGTTTCTACTTCTTTTGCTGCGGTTAACAGCATTACTTCGCTTTTCATTTCTTCGCGGCGTAATTCATTAAGTAAATCAAGGCCATTGCCATCGGGTAAATGAATATCGAGCAAAATTAAATCGGCATTAACGGCCGATAATAACGCTTTCGCAGTGGCAAGATTGCCTGCAATACCAACAACCTGATATTGCCCTTGACGCAGTGTTTGCCGCGCCCCTTGTTGGCCAGCTACGCCATGAGGAAGTAATAAATATTGCGCCAATAATTGGGCAACTTCTACTTCATCTTCAACAATGACAACTGAGTAAGTCATGTTCTTTACCTTTTATTTATAGGCTGATCATTTTTATTATTTTGGAATGTAGACACTTAAACGTGCCCCCATCAGATCAGACTCACCTATTTCTAAACTACCACGACACGAATCTAAGTTGGTTTTGACTAAATAAAGGCCAATACCATGCTCAGCCCCTGACTTAGAACTGTATTGTGGTGTAAATATCACATCCTTGTCATCGCCTAAACCAAAACCGCTGTCTTCAACATCAAACAATAATGTTTTACTGGTTTCATCAACCGTAACACGAACCTTAGGGGTACGTGTATCGCTAGCTCGAATAGCGGCTTCAATTGCGTTATCAATCAAATTGCCAAGTATCGAGACAACCCGTTCCAGCATATCTTTACGGGTGATTGCTCCCAATAAGCTATCTGGATTAAGCTCAAGTATTACGTTTAATTCACGGGCTTTATGGTATTTACCAACAAGTAACCCAGCAAGTACCGGATCTTGGATCCTTTCGAGTAAATGATGGATCTGTGCTTGCGAGCCCTTGCTTTCTTGTCCAATTAACTCAATAGCCTGCTCAGTTTGTCCCATTTGAATTAATGCACCAATCAAGTTTAGCTTGTTTGAGTAATCATGAGTTTGTACTCGTAATAGCTCAGCAAAAGCTTGCACTTTAGTTAATTGCTGCGATAAATACTCAAGCTCATCCGCTGGGCGCATACTCAATAAAATCCCATCAGCCTGATCTTGCACTTGCAGTGCATATCGCGACAACACAATGCGTTTATCTGCAGCAAATAATTCAAAACCTACAATCGGACGCTGTTGGTTATGCATCAAAAACTCAGTATGTTCAGGAAGTAAATCTTCAAGCTTAAGTGGCTGATGAATACAGCTGATCGGTTTACCAAGGATTTCGCAAGCACGTTGGTTTAAGTTACGCACGTTACCTTCTGGATCGAGGGCGATAATGCCGCTACGAACAGTATTCAAAATAGCATCTTGCTCTGAGAACAGCCTTGCAATTTCGTCAGGTTGTAAACCAAAAATAGCATTACGAACCCGTTGCCCGATATACACCGCAGCCAAAATACTTAAACCGACTAACAACAAGCCCCAAAGCATGATTTCAGCACTACGAGCACGAATGAGCGGTTCAATTGATTGCACTAAAAAGCCAACCGATACCAAGCCGATGACTTCGCCTTGCTCTGAGAGCACAGGGACTTTGCCACGGATAGACTCGCCCAAACTTCCCTTTGCAATCGACACATAACGCTCACCACGTAGCGCCGCTTTACTATCCCCACCCACCATAGGTTTACCCAGCTTGTCAGAGTCGGGGTGAACAATGCGACGGGTATTCCTATCACCGATAACAATAAAACTAGCTGCGGTTAGTTCACGAATATGCTCTATTTGCTTATTTAACTCATTAAGCCCTTGCTTCGTTTGTAATGCGTTTAGCACGTCATCTCGTGAAGCAATACTGGTTGCTAGCGAAAGCGCTTTATCACCCATGTGGTTATGTAAGCTTTCTGCAGTGATCTGATACACCAAAGCGCCAAACAACACAGCCTGTAAAACACATAGACCGGTAACCCAAATGATGAGCCGCGTTTCTAAGCGCTTTGGTTTTTTAACCACATGCTGAAATGGGTTTAGCTTATTGGTGTATCTCATATCAGTGCCTTGTACTACGCATGTTGCTCTGTTTGCGTAGCTGCTTTGTCTTTACGACGTTGGACAATATAGTCTTTCAGTGGGAACAACAACACTAAGATCGAAATCACAAAAATACTCAGTGTTAATGGGCGGTCCCATAAAAAGCTCAGCGAGCCATCTGAAATCATCATCGCACGGCGGAAATTTCGCTCAATCATATCACCGAGGATAAAGCCAAGTAATAAAGGCGCCATCGGGAAAGCTAACAATCTAAGCACCAAGGCCACCAGCGCAAAGCCCACCATCATAAATAAATCAAAGGTGTTAAATGACACTAAATACACGCCAATTAAGCTGAAGAATAAAATCATTACTGTCAGCACAGATTTAGGCATTGCCAGCACTTTGGCAAAATACGGGATCAACGGCAAATTCAAAATAAGCAGTACAATATTGCCAAAGTACATACTGACAATTACCGCCCAAAACACACTTGGATTTTCTTGCATTAGCATAGGACCCGGCTGAATACCGTAGGCAATTAATGCACCTAGCATAATTGCAGTAGTGCCCGAACCCGGAATACCTAAAGTCAGTAATGGTACAAATGAGCCCGTACAAGCAGCATTATTAGCAGACTCAGGTGCGGCTAAGCCACGCATTGAGCCCTTACCAAATTTATCTTTCAGTGCCTTTGGAGCAAGGTTCCGCTCAGTGGCATAGGCCATAAAGCTGGCAATGGTTGCCCCTGCGCCCGGTAAAACACCGACAATAAAGCCAAGTAAAGATGATCGGCCAACCACAGGAGCCATGTCTTTTACTTCTTCTTTAGTCAGTTTTGTTGAGCCAATTTTTGGCGTATCAGGATCATCAATTTTTTTATCTGGTTCAGCTTCAGGGCGTGCCACATTAATCAGAGCTTCAGCCAACGCGAACGTTGCCATTGCTACTAATAAAAAGCTAATACCATCTAATAAATCAGCTTGGCCAAAGGTAAAGCGCTCGGTACCTGAAGAGGGATCAATCCCTACTGTTGCCAGCATTAAACCAAATACCGTCATCATCATGGCTTTTAGAAATTGCCCTTTATTAGAGAACGCGGCAATGGCCGTTAAGCCTAAAAACATCAGTACAACATAATCAGGCGATTGGAAACTTAATGACACTTTTGCTAATAAAGGCGCAGCCACCATCAGTAAAATGGCCCCAATCGTACCGCCTATAAAGGATGAATAAGCTGCAATCGCAAGGGCTTTACCTGCCTTCCCTTGCTTTGCTAGCGGGTAGCCATCAAACGATGACGCTACCGTCCCCGCCACACCCGGCGCATTAATCAAAATAGAAGAAGTAGAGCCACCGAATATAGCCCCGTAGTAAACACCGGCCATTAAAATCATGCCCGAATCAGCACCGATGCTGTAAGTGATCGGGATCATCAACGCAATCGCAGTAATTGGACCTAGACCAGGTAACATACCGATGAACGTGCCAACAAAGCAGCCTACAATCACATATAACAAGTTGTTCCAGTCGAGTACGGTCGACAAACCTAACATAATTCCATCAAGCATAACTTAACTCCACAGATTGCCAGGTACTAAGTAGATGCCCAGTACTTGTGTCATTAAAAACCAAAAAACCACGGCCACAGGCACTGAAGCAAACAACAACACCTTCTTACGGCGTTCACCCATAATAAAAAAGCCAGCAATTAAAAATGCACTGGTGGCAATTAAAAAACCAAACGGTTCAAGCATGGCGCTATAAGCAACCATTAAAACCAACAGTGCAAAGGTACGTAGTAAGTTGCCTTTACTGAGTAGCTCTGCTTTTTCTGCAGGCGCCTGCTTTAATAAGTTGGCACCAATCGAAAGTACACACACCACGATACCGAATACTGCATACACTTTTGGTAAGGTTGCTGAAGTAACACTTTCGTTCTCTTCAAATGGCATAAGTGGAATTTGCCAAGCCACAAGGGCGTAGAGGGTAAAGAGGACCAAGAATAAACTTGGTCCAATTAGTTCACGGTTTAACATTGTCTAACCTTAGCCTCGGATAAAACCAAGTTCTTTCATTACAACGCGTAATTGCGCTTCTTGCTGCTCAAGTGATTTAATAAACGCGTCTTTTTCTTGAAACAGATTTAGCCAACCATTACGGGCACGAACCGCTTCCCACTCAGGGGTTTGTTGCAGCTTACGCAGCTTTTCTGTGTACTCTGCTAGCTTATCTGCAGGTAAATCTGGGGTCGCAAAAAAGCCGCGCCAGTTTACGAACTCCATGTCGTAACCTAGCGACTTTAAGGTTGGAATTGCTGGGTAATCAGGAAGTTTATCTGCAGAAGTCACCGCTAAAATCCGTGCCTGACCGCCATTAGCGACTTCGAGTGCCTCACTTAAGCCTGTCGAAAGTAAGTTGACCTCACCCGACAATAAACCTGCTTTCGCTTTACCACCGGCATCGTAAGGAATGTAACGTAATCGACGACCATCAATACCCGCTGCTTTCACCGCTTGTGCTGCTACTAAGTGATCCATGCTGCCGCGCGCTGAGCCACCCGCTACTTTTACAGAGCCAGGGTCTTTTTTCATTGCATCAATAACGTCTTGCCATGTTTTAAAAGGTGAGTCATTACGGACAACAAACGCACCATAATCAGCAATCATGCTGGCAACTGGCGTTAAATCGCGATAACTGTAAGGGATTTTTCCTGATAATGCGCGCAGTACGATAGGCGTTGAGTTAACCATCAACATATCGCCTTTTTTAGTGCCCGACTCAATCAAATAAGCAATCGCACGGCCACCGCCGCCGCCCGACATATTCTGAAACGATGCATTATCTTCAATGCCCGCTTTCACCATTGCTTCACCGACACCACGTGCTGTGGTATCCCAACCGCCACCAGGGCCACCCGGTACCAAAAAGTGTAAGTTTGCCAATGCTAGCGGGCTGGTTACTAATAACGAAACTGCTAAAAGAGAGCTTTTTAATGATTTAAACTTAGTCATAATGCACGACTCCTAAAATAAGTACTGCATACGAGCACTGATGCCCATACCTGAATCTTCATCACCTACCAGCGTAGAAGCACCGGCACCATCAACATCGCTGTAAATCAGGTTGCCCATAAATTTGATATCGCTGCTTAGGTAATATGATGTGCCTACTGTGTAAGTGGTTACGTCGGTACCTTGCTGTTTGCTGCTGGCGTTCATTTGTGACACACGTGCAACAAGCTCCCATGCATCTTTAATCCCTTTTGGTTGCACAAATAATGCTGAACCTGCTTTGTAACGGCGCTGCTCACCGCCTAAGAAATAACTTGCCGAAACATGAAAGCCATCAAAACGCTCTCCATCAAGTTCATTGCTGCTATCAACCGTATCGAGATAACGGCTGGCATATTCAGCCTCTAGAGTGAATGCATTCGCTTGGTAGGCAAATTCAAGACCGCTTTGCGACATGCTATCAAGCGCAGCCGTTTCACCACCGACCGCGTAATCCACTAAGCGAACATTGGTTTCACGCACTTCACCACGGGCAAAACGAGCGCTTAAATCATTACCACCCATATCACGATAAGAGTGCCAAGCACCTAAATGAATCACATCACCTGGTGCTGCACTAGACCACGTTAAGCGACCTGTTACAGCCAATGTCAGTTTGTCATCTTCGTCGTGGCCTGAGGCACCAAACGCATCGTTCTTGTAAACACCCACGGCATAACGTAAACCTGAGTCTTTAAAGTATTGATAAGCCGAGATACCCCAACGGAAGAAAGGTGAGAAAGAATTAGCAAGGGTGCTGCGCTCAATAGTATTAATATGTTTTGAACTGGTTAGTGCATTTAATGACATATCTTCGCGGATTTTACCGGCTTTTACTTTTAAGCCGTTGTCGAATGCATAACGTACACGCGCTAACACGATTTCAGCCGTGCCTTCAGCAAATTCGAGTAGTAGTTTGTGATCCCACTTGCCATGTTCACTTTCAACATAAGTACGGATACGACGAGGGAAGAATTCACTCCCCCCTGTACCTTCATTATTGGCATTGTAGGCACCATCAAAGTAGTTGTAGTCAAGTTGAACGCGACCGCCAAACTCTAAGTTAAAGCTACTTGATGCTTTCAATGAGTCCACTTCTTTTTGAAGTGCGTCGAGTTGTTGCTGTAGTTGTTCAGTGTCGCTTTGTGCGAATGCTGATGTACTTGCTAACGCCGCTACAAAGGCTAAAGCGAGCTGTGTGTTACTTGCTTTCATGAATTACTCCACACCAGATTATAATTATTTGTTGTCATTGATCGGCCTACTGCAAATGGCGATCTGGTTTGGAGCATAGTGTTAACGATAGATTAACGAAATGTTTAGGGGGTAAGTTGCATTGATGGTGATAAATGGCTTTTTGTTCATAAAAGTCATGAACAAAAAGCACATTATTGGGGTTTAGTATAAATTCTAGGAAAATTAACTGCTTATAGTCGTAAAACTAGCTAAAAGTCATCTCAGGAATGTCGCCAGAGACAATAAGCTTGCCCTGTGTCTTAGCAATAATCTCATCAACCGAGACACCCGGGGCACGCTCTAATAAATGAAATGCACCGTCTTTAATTTCTAAAAGTGCCAAATCGGTAATCACTTTATTGATACAACCAACACCTGTTAACGGCAAACTACATTCGGTCAGCAGTTTTGATTCGCCATGCTTGTTGGCATGGGTCATGGTACAAATAATGTTTTTAGCACCGGCGACTAAATCCATCGCACCGCCCATTCCTTTAACCAACTTTTTCGGGATCATCCAACTGGCAATATTGCCGTTTTGGTCCACTTCAAACGCACCCAGCACGGTTAAATCAACGTGGCCGCCGCGGATCATGGCAAAGCTTTCAGCAGAGCTAAAAATAGCCGCCCCCGTTGCAGCAGTGACCGTTTCTTTGCCTGCGTTGATCATATCGGCATCAACTTGGTCTGCACTTGGGTATGGCCCCATACCGAGTAAACCATTTTCAGATTGCAGCATCACTTCGATGCCATCAGGGACATAATTAGCGACCAAGGTTGGAATACCTATACCCAAGTTAACGTAGTAACCATCCTGTAGTTCCATCGCCACGCGTTTAGCGATTTGTTCTCGTGATAATGCCATCAGCGTGCTCCTTATTGATTCTCTTGCTTAGTGGTAACTTTCTCGATGCGCTTTTCAAATTCACCCTTAATCACCCGATCAATATAGATACCGGGCGTGTGAATTTGGCTTGGCTCCAGCTCTCCTGGCTCAACAATTTCTTCAACTTCAAGAACCGTAACTTTGCCTGCGGTTGCTGCCATCGGATTAAAGTTCATCGCCGTATGACGATAAATGCAGTTACCGTAGCGATCTGCTTTCCACGCTTTAACTATCGCGAAATCGCCAGTAATGCTTGGCTCTAATAAATAATCGCGACCATCAATATTGCGGGTTTCTTTACCGTCAGCCACCGGGGTCCCCACCCCTGTTGCGGTATAAAATGCAGGGATGCCCGCACCGCCAGCACGCATTTTTTCAGCTAAAGTGCCTTGCGGTGTTAGCTCAACTTCAAGTTCACCATTTAATAGCTGCTGCTCAAATAGTGCGTTTTCACCTACATAAGATGCAACCATCTTGCTGATCTGTTTGTCTTCAAGCAGCACACCTAAACCAAAACCATCAACGCCACAGTTATTCGATACCACAGTTAAATCACGGGTGCCTTGACGTTTAATTTGTGCAATCAGACCCTCAGGAATACCGCATAAACCAAAACCACCCGCTATCACTGTCATGCCATCTTCAAGGCCTGCCATCGCTTCGCTGTAACTTGTAACTACTTTATCAAAACCTGCCATTGGCTCCTCCTATTGTGCAGTCCAACCGCCATCAATGGCGATTGCTTGGGCGGTAATATTGCGTGCTGCATCGGCCATTAAAAAGCTAACGGTATGCAGGATCTCATCTAAACCGATAAATGCTTTTTTCGGCATTGGTGCCAGCATAATCGTGTCAATCACTTGTTGCTCTGAAATACCGTGCTCTTTTGCTTGTGAGGCAATTTGTTGCTCCACTAGCGGCGTTTTTACATACGCTGGGCACACAGTGTTAATAGTGATATTGGCATCGCCAGTTTCCAGTGCCATAGTTTTAGCAAAGCCGATTAAGCCATGCTTCGCAGCGATATAAGCTGACTTATATTTGGACGCCACCATGGCGTGAATTGAACCAATATTAATGATGCGACCAAAGTCTTGTTCACGCATTCGTGGTAGCACGGCTTTGGTCATCATCGCCGGACCAACAAGCATGACTTGTTGTAAAAACTGCCATTTATCAGCCGGAAAATCTTCAAGCTTTGCAACGTGCTGAATACCCGCATTATTAATAAGCACATCAATCGGCTGATTAAGCTCATTGAAAAACTGCTCTATTGCATCACTATCTGCCACATTAAGTGCATACCCTTCGGCGCTACCACCTTGCTCAACAATACCTGCTGCCGCCTGTTTTGCAGCTTGCTGATTTAAATCAGTGACAATAATAGTGTGGCCTTGCATCGCTAGTTGCTGGGCAACATATAAACCAATACCACTGGCTGCACCAGTAATTAAAACTGTTTTGCTCATCGGGTTACTCCTCTAAAAACTCACTGATAAGCTGCGCTTTAGGGGCGATTGAGAAAATGCCATCAAGGTGTCCCCAGCCCCCTTCAATTTCTGAAATCTCAACGTCTTTACCTGCTGCTTTCATGGTGTCAAACACGGTGCGCATGTTTTCAGGGCGAAGCAGTAAGTCGTTCGTTGCGGGTAGTAATAATGTTTTGGCAGATACATTTTTAAGTGCAGTTGTTAAATCGCTTTGCATGCCAGCGGTAAATAGTTGTGATGCCCGGACCAAATAAAGTACATGATTTGCATCTTGGGTTTTCGCACGCGCCATTGCACGTTGTGCTAGTACTTGGTTTAACTTAGGCAAGGTACGAATGTCTTTTAACGCGCCTTCATCAAGCACGTTAAAGTCAGGGAAGCTCGCGTTATAAATAATTGGATGCATCGCATCTTGCGTAATATTAAGCATGGTTGCCGCTAAGCCATCTAACGGACGCTCTTTGCCGTAATAATTACCTTGCTGCCAGTTTTTATCTAAACGAATTGGTAACGCCCATTTTTCAAGTGCTGCGACTGTCCATGCATCCATCGTTGCAGCGCCAATCACATGAATTAAACGCTCAACTTTATCTGGGTAACGTGTTGCCCACTCAAGTGCTTGAAACGACCCCATTGATGCGCCCATCACAGCATGTAACTTAGTGATACCTAGGCTTTCAAGTAAACGCTTTTGCACATTCACAAAATCAGTAATCGTAACCACAGGAAAATCTAAACCATAAGGTTTGCCTGTTTTAGGATTAGTTGACGCAGGGCCTGTGGTGATTACATTTTCATCATGCCAGTTGGCATTCACTAACGTATCTGAACTAATCACATAATATTTATTCGTATCGATAGCTTTGCCTGGGCCGATAATCGCATCCCAATAACCCGGTAGGGCATCATCCGCTTTATATTTGCCTGCGGCATGAGAAGTGCCAGAGAAATAATGAGTAATTAAAATCACGTTATCTTTATTGGCGTTTAGTTTTCCGTAACTTTCCCAGCCAATATCCACTTGCTCCAAGGTCACGCCAGACACAGTGGTAAAATCCTTTGTCGTAAAATGCTGTTTTTCCACTAGCATGGTTTCGGCTTTGTTTTCGGCGCCAAACGCAGTACTACTAAATACAACCAGCCATAGCAAAATTATTAATTTGGTTTTCATTGCTGTTCCTTAAAAGAAAATAAAGAGTCCAAGTGCCAATGCGACACCGATAAGCGGAACGACCGCAGTAAGTGCTGCCATTGACCAATACGCTCGTTGATGCGTTTCTTTACAGATAGCGCGTATTGTTGTCACTACATAGCCATTATGCGGCAAGGTATCGAGAGCTCCAGAACTAATTGCCACCACGCGGTGCAGCTGTTCAGGATTAACTCCCATATCTAAATAACCCGGTGCTACAAGTGGTAATGCAATAGCTTGCCCGCCAGAAGCAGAGCCCGTTAAACCAGCAATTACACTCACTGCCACTGCAGCGCCAACCAGCTCATTCCCAGGCATATGAGTCATCACATCTACTGCTGCGGTAAATGCCGGTGATACTTTCGCTACAGCTCCAAAACCAACCACTGCTGCAGTATTACCGATTGCCACTAAAGCGCCTGTTGTACCAACATTAATTGCATTTCCCATATCGTGAAAATGCTTGAAGTTGATAATCACAATACTCAATACGCCACCAAGCAAGGCTACAATAAGTGCTGTTTGCTGCAGTACATCATGTAGAGTAAATGATAAAAGTAACACCACGATTAGCGGGATCACACCAGTAATTGGGTGCGGACGACGACGCTCAATAATGACAGGATCATCATCACGAGCTTCAAAAGTTTCACCATTGGCAACGGCTTTTTTGATCATCTTGTTTAACCAAAAATAACCTACTGTTGCCATGAAAATGGCCACCACTAAGCTCACTTCCCATGCTGCATATGGCGACGTGCCAAGGTGCTTAACCGGGATCCAGTTTTGAATTTCTGGCGAGCCTGCCGAAGTCATGGTAAAGGTCACCGAGCCAAATGCCAGGGTTGCTGGAATAAAGCGGCGCGGTAAGTTTGCATCTTTAAACAAACTTAATGCCATTGGGTAAACAGAAAACGCAACAATAAAGACGCTCACGCCGCCGTAGGTTAAAACTGCACAGGCGATCACCACCGCAAGAACTGCGTGTTTCATACCTAGTTTGCCTACAATATAGCTCGCAACACTGTCTGCAGCACCAGTGTCTTCCATGAACTTACCGAATAAAGAACCCAGCAAGAACATAAAGAACCACGCACTTAAGAAACCAGCAAAGCCATCCATATAGGCGTTAATAAAGTTTGTATCTGCCGATACAGGGAAAATGGCCATGCCACTACTAAGTGCGACTAACAACGCACAGATTGGCGCGGCGATAAATAAATTTACCCCACGCAGCGTTAAAATGATCAGCAGTATTAAACCGCCTAACAGTCCTATCATGCTCAGCATAGACATTCCTATAATTATTGTTATTACACAGATGAGGTGACATCGGAATAATGCTATCAGTCTTACCTTAAGCGCCTAAAAAATACATAACACTAAGGTACTATCTGCTTTAAAAATAGCTTAATTGCTTGATAAATAAAGGGCTGTGGTGGGTATAGCACTATGGTACTAATTCAATTTTTGCAACTATCTTCTACATTAACTGACAGGTGACACGGGCAAACTTATTAAGTCTTCGGCAACATCAACGAGAGTGGCCATAAGACTAATGACAACAATAACAAGGAATACAACATGATAAAGCTTAACCCAAAAGTCGCGCCACTTACTCTGGCTGTATCACTTGCATTAGCAGGTGTCAGTGCTCAAGCGGCAGAACAAGCCGAACCTGCAGCAAAAAAAGGGGAACTAGAACGTATTCAGGTAACAGCGCGTAAAACCGTTGAAAACCTGCAAGAAGTTCCTGTTGCTGTAACTTCAGTTGGTGCTGAAGAGCTTGCAGAAAACGGTATCGTCGTTATGACCGAAGTTCAGCAGTTCTCGCCAAATACCACCTTGCAAGCAAGCCGTGGTACTAACTCTACAATTACTGCGTTTATTCGTGGTGTAGGTCAGCAAGACCCATTGTGGGGTTATGAGCCGGGTGTTGGTATCTATATTGATGATGTCTATCTTGCTCGCCCACAAGGTGCGGTGCTTGACCTTCTTGATGTGCAACAAATCGAAGTATTACGTGGTCCACAAGGTACGCTTTACGGTAAAAATACCATTGGTGGTGCAATTAAATACGTCACCAAAGAAATGAGCGGTGATGCAACTTTAAATATACAAGGCACTGTAGGTAGCTATAACCAAAAAGATTTAAAAATTACTGGTCAACTGCCAATTATTGACGAAAAACTCTATGTAGGTTTTGGTTTTGCAACACTTAATCGTGATGGTTTTGGTGAGTTTTTAACATCAGCTCTTGATAACCAAGACCGCGAAAACTACAACAAAGACGTTACCGCAGCTCGTGTTACTTTAGAATACACGCCTACTGATGACCTATTTTTCCGTTTTGCGTGGGATAAAACAGAAGATAAATCTAACGCGAAAGGTGGCTACCGCTTACTTCCTAGCCTACTAACAGATGCACCAGTTCCAGACAGTGTGTATGACTCATACACCAGCTTACCAACATGGAACAAAGTTGAACTAGAAGGCTACAGCTTAACTGCTCGTTGGGATATGACTGACAGCACGAGCATAAAATACATAGGCTCAAGCCGAGAGAGCTACTCACCAACTAATATCGACTTTGATAATACGTCGTTGCCGATTTTCGATGTACCCGCTATTTACGATGATGAACAAACTACTCACGAATTACAGCTAAACCATCAAGGTGATAACTACAAATTTGTATCTGGCCTTTACTATTACGATGGTGAATCATGTGGCCAGTTTGAGGCAATTTTAGGTATCTTAGGTCAAAGCTTAGGCGCTCCTGGCCTCACTCGTGAAGTTAGTGGTTGTAGTAACTCAAATAGTAAAGCTGCGTATATTCAAGGTAGCTATGACTTTAATGATCAATGGTCAATGACATTGGGTGCACGTTACACCAAAGACAAAAAAGAGGCGCTTGTTAACAACGGCCTAATTTTTGACATTGTATATCCAGAATCAGGTTGGATCCCTGGTTATACTCGCCCAGAAGGTCAACTCGTACCAACCGTACTAGATGATGAAGAAGAATGGTCACGCTTCACACCACGTGCTGGTGTCGAATATCAGTATTCAAACGACATCATGTTCTTTGCAAGTTATGCGCAAGGCTTTAAGTCAGGTACTTTCAACCCGCGAGCAACAACCGCAGAGCCTGCAGCAAAACCTGAAATCGTTGATTCATTCGAAATCGGTATGAAGAGTGAGTGGAATAATAACTTACGTGCGAACGTAACCTTGTTCACCCTTGATCATAAAGACCGTCAGTATATTTCGGTGTTACCGGGAGACAGTGCATCTGATCTAAACCAACGCTTAGGTAACATTGGTGAATCAACCTCAGATGGTATCGAACTTGAACTTAACTACGTAGCCACAGAATCACTAAGCTTTGATGCATCAATTGGCTATATAGACAGTAGCTTTGATAACGTAATTGATTACGACCCTGAAACAGGTGAGGCATTCGACAAATCAGATCGCTTCACAGTATCAAACACGCCAGATTTGACCTTCAATCTAGGTGCGACCTATCGCATGTACACAGAAATGGGTGATTTTGTAGTAAATGGTAACTACTACCACCGAGGCGACTACGCTCTATTCGAAGAAGATAGCCTACTCACTCAAGATGCTTACGGTATCTTTAACATGGGTATTACTTGGTACAGCACAGACGGTCACTGGACTGCTGGTCTTTACGGCAAAAACTTAACGGATGAAGAGTACATGATTGGTGGTTACCAATTCGTAGCACCTGATCCAACAGATCCAACTGATACGAGCAAATACACCCCTGGTTTAGGTGGTGATAATACGCTAATCGGTTACTACGGCGACCCTCGCACTGTTGCCTTCACTGTTGGTTACCGTTTCTAAAAAAGAACCTAAATCCTTGTGTGAGAAAGGTTTGTCTGAAACTTCCCTTCAGGCAAACCTTGTTTCAAAGCGCAAAATCACTTATAACATAACGCATTGGAGAATCGAGGGAATGTCTTTAGCTGTGAACACTATAATCGCCGATGATCACCCGTTATTTAGAAGTGCACTGCGTCAAGCCGCCGCGACATCAGTGCCCGAAGAACATATTAAAGAAACAAGTGACATTGATGGCTTGTTCGCACTATTAAATGCACATCCTGAAATTGAACTGATATTCTTAGACCTAACTATTCCAGGTGCAAATGGCCTACAAGCCCTTTCGCAATTACGAAATCACTACCCAGATATCTTAGTGATTATGGTCTCTGCCAATGAAACCCCCGCCATAATCAAACAAGCCATGAGTCTTGGCGCTGCAGGCTATATTCCTAAATCATCATCACTGGATGTGATAAGCGAAGCAATTAGCCATGTATTAAATGGCGACACTTGGCTACCACCCGAAGTTGATTTAACCGATGTAGTGATAAACGACGAACAAAGCGAATTTGCTCGCAATCTTGAAAAGCTTACACCACAGCAATATCGCGTATTGGCGATGATTGCCGACGGTTTATTGAATAAACAAATCGCTTTTGAAATGTCGATTCAAGAAACTACTATCAAACAGCATGTTTCAGCGATTTTACGCAAGCTTAATGTTTATAACCGCACCCAAGCAGGCATTTTGTTTAATCAACTTTCACAGGTTGGCAAAATCGAAGAAAGCTAATTTAAGCTTTCACTCCCAGTTTTAATTTGAAATTCCCATAAATGGGAATTCCTAAACCAAGATACAAAATAAAAACTATAAATTTCAAAACGTTAAATATTGGCATACTCCTCGCTTTAGTGCTCACATCAAAACTATCTAAGTAAAAAGTAATAGATAAAAATGAACACTAAGGACAACATCGTGTACACAGCTTGCAAAAAACTAGCAAAAAAATTAATTCTTCCGACCATAACACTGCTATCAGCCAGTTTCTGCGCCTTTTCTGCACATGCAGATGAGCTTGACCAATGGGTGGTTGAGTTAATGCAAAAAAGAAATATTCCAGGGCTACAACTCGCCGTCGTTCGAGATAATAAAGTAACTAAAGTTGCCAGCTACGGAGTTGCAAATATTGAAGATAATATCGCCGTTGATGGCAACACTTTATTTGCCATTAATTCTGCAACAAAAGCTTTTGTTGGTGTGGCGCTGATGCAGCTTGTTGAGCAAAAGAAATTAGATCTTAATGCGCCTATTGGCACTTATCTGCCAGAATTGCCAACTGAGTGGCACGCTATAACAACCAGAGAGTTAATGAGCCATACATCAGGCTTACCTGACATAATAAAAGGTGAAGTTGCTGATTTAATCTCAGATCAAGGACCCGATGATGCATGGCAACTAGTTCAAACCAAGCCATTAGAATTCGAAACAGGCACTCGCTTTAAATACAACCAAACAAATTACGTTATTATTGGTAAGTTAATTAACAAACTATCGGGGATGCCATTTCAGCAATTTATCGAAAAAAACCAATTACAGCAGGCTGAAATGAGCAGAACACTTGAAGCGGGCTTTAATAACCTCAACAATGTTGTAAAGCACTCAGCAAGACGATACGAAAATCAAGGCGATGAACTGTTCAACTCAAGAGAAGCCATTTTTTCTGAAATGTTACAAACCGCCGCAGGCATGGCATCAACAGCAGCAGAATTGGCAAATTGGCTAATCGCTTTACAAACAAATCAATTTATTAGTGAAGACAGTATACAGCAAATGTGGACTCCGACTCGCCTAAAAAGCGGTCACACTCAAGGCTTCAATCAACGTTTAAACGGCTACAGTCTTGGCTGGCCTGTTATGGACCGAGAAGAGCATCCTGCATTAGCCGCTGTGGGTGGTAACAGGGCTGGTATCTTTGTTTACCCAGAAGATAATATGTCAATTGTGATCTTAACCAACTTAATGGGTGCAATGCCATCGCAATTTGTAGATGAAATTGCTGGCTTTTATATTCCAGAAATGAAACAAGAGAATGGCTTTGGCCTGCCCAAAAATATAAAACGCTTATGGCAAGTTCTTGAAGTACAAGGCTACGAAAATGCAATTGCGGCTGCGGATCAATTAAGCAAAGAAAAGAAGATTCAATTTGCTGAAAACGATATTAACTTATGGGGTTATTCGCTTATCAACCAAGACAAACTCAATGAAGCATTAGCGGTTTTTAAGCTTAACACACACCTTTACCCTAATAGTTACAATACCTTTGATAGCCTAGCAGAAGCGTACTGGTATCTCGGTAACCTTAAACAAGCAATAGCCAACTATAACCAAGTACTCAAGCTTAAACCTGATAACGCACATGCTAAAAAGCAACTGGCTAAACTTGCAGAATTAACCCAGTAAACACTGCATTATAGTTTGTCCCACTTTTGATTTTATTAATCCCAAAAGTGGGAAAGCCCACCTAATCACAAAATTAAAAAACGATAAAAATCAATAAATTAAACCTTGGCACGTTCCTCGCTTTTGTGTTGCTAAACTTACAACGCAATGAAATATAGCCAATGGATTTAGACAGCACTCTAAAACGTAAACCTCAGCAATCAAAAGCTAAAAAATGGCTTATTGGTGCAGCTATTAGCGTGTCAGCGCTTGGCGCTATAATGGTTTATCAATGGGCGACACCCACCGTGGTTTCTGCCAGCCAATTGCAAATAGCAACCGTAGAACAAGCCGATTTTGTAGTAAAAATACGTGGCTTTGGCCGTTTAAAACCGAAGTATCAACGCTATTTAACCAATACTGACACCGCAATGGTCGAAGCTATCCACGTTTACCCCGGCACTATTGTTAACAAAAACACGGTGATTTTAAGCCTAGTAAACCCTCAGCAAGCGCAGCGTTTATCGGTCGCTCGGCTAGAACTCGCTCGCCAAAAAGCCAGTGTTAATGAGCAAAAAATTAACCAGCAAAGTGAGCTACTTGAACGCCAAGCGAATCTCGCCATTTTAAAAAGTGAGCTACAAAGCGCAGAGCTTAGAGTCGATGCCGAAAGTAAACTGATCGAACAAGGAATTGTTTCAAGCCTAGATTATAAACGAAGCATGCTAAACGTTGCACAGCTTACAGAGCGCGTAAGTATCGAGCAGCAACGTCTCGCTCAGCTCAAAGAAATGCACTTACAACGTAGCAAAATACAGCAAGAGCTATTAAGCCAATTTGAGCTTAATTATCAAGTTGAGCAACACGCTTTTGATCTGCTGCAAATAACGGCAGGTATCGATGGCATGCTACAAGAATTGAATGTTGAACTTGGTCAGAACCTAGTGCCGGGCACCCGCCTTGCTGTGGTTGGCTCAAACAAAGCACTAAAAGCAGAGCTGAGTGTGAAGCAAGCTGATGCCGAAAAAGTGGCACTCAATATGGCAGCAAAAGTAAACACCTTTAGCCAAGCAAGCCACGGTGAAGTTGATGCCAAAGTCACCCGAATTGACCCTATCGTTACCGATGGTCGGGTTATTATTGAACTTGATTTACAAGGCACACTGCCTGCCAATGCCCGCCCAGATTTAAGCATTGAAGGCTATGTTGTTAGCAACATTATTCCCGATGCGTTAACCATTAACGTGCCGCAAAAAGCGCAAGCACACAGCGAAGCCACGCTATTTAAACTTAATCCAAATACCCAGTTAGCAACGCCAACGAATATCGAATTTGGTACACTCAGTGACAATCAAATTCAACTTTTGAGCGGTGCCACCGTGGGCGAACAGCTGATCATTTCTGACCTTTCTAAATGGCAGCATTTGGCAACAATAAAAATCGAACAGGACAGCTTATGAAAACCAACACGCTTATCTCATTAAACAAAATCGCCAAAGTTTATCGCGGCCAAAATGTTGAAACCTATGCATTAAAAGACATCAGCCTGAATATTAACCAGGGTGACTATATTTGCATTAGCGGCCCATCTGGCTGTGGTAAATCGACGTTGCTGTCATTACTAGGCTTACTAGATAGCCCAACTGCTGGCGACTATTTCATTAAAGAAGTCGACACAAAAACCCTCGATATGGATCAGCAAGCTGAACTTAGAAACCTTCACATTGGTTTTATATTTCAGTCGTTTAACCTAATTGATGAATTATCGGTGTTTGACAACGTGGCACTGCCGCTCACTTACCGAGAGCCAGCCATGAGCCCGAGCGAAATAGAGCTTGCGGTAAAACAAGCCCTTGATGAAGTTGAAATGGGCCACCGTGCTCAGCATAAACCAAACCAATTATCTGGTGGTCAACAACAGCGTATTGCCATTGCCCGCGCATTGGCTGGCAAGCCAAGCATTTTATTGGTGGATGAGCCAACTGGTAACTTAGATTCAAAAAATGGTGATGCTGTCATGGACTTGCTCGATGAGCTAAATAAAAAAGGCACCACGATTTGTATGGTAACCCATGACTTACGTTATGCCGGGCGCGCTAAAACGCAACTTAAATTGTTAGATGGTGAAATTGTTTCCTACTCTGAAGCTCGCCAAGCACCTAGCAGCGACACTGCTGAGCAAGTTCTCGAAAGCGCCGAGGTGATGTGATGAAATTAACCAAAACACGCGCCCAATTAAGCTTAGCGTGGGCATCATTAATGAATGCACCGGGCTTTGTCACTGCGGTTATCGCAACGCTTGCTTTAACACTGGCCACCTTGTTTGTGGTGCTTAGCCTTGTTAACAGCTACTTTTTAAAGCCCCTTGATGTGTACGATGAAAGCCGCATGGTGGTGGTTGAGCAATCACTTACCTATGATGACTATGATGCTACTGGCTTTCAAAGCTATCAGTCGATGGTGCATTGGCTTAAGCATAATCAAAGCTTTGAACAAAGTATGATGATCAATGCAGGTGAGCAAATTTTTGCAAACCTTGATGGCGAACCGAAAGAGCCTGTGCTGTATGTTGGCGGCAACTATTTTGACTTATTAAACACGCCATTTTTAATGGGACAAGGTTTTGACCTTGGAGAAACGCTAGAAACTCCTGATGACCGGGTTGTTATATCTGCTAACTTCTGGCGCAAGCATTACAACAGCGACCCGAACATTATTGGTAAAACACTCTCAGTCATGGCTGGTGAAACCGATTATGTTCACCGTATCGTCGGTGTTGTTGATGACTCATTCAGCCCACCTTACATGTTTAAAGCAAGTGATGTTGAAGTGTGGTTTCCATCCAGTGCTGACCGCCGTTTCTTTCACAATGACGATTGGCAAAGCCCATGGACAAACACGTTCAAAAACCTAAAACTAATTGCTGTTTTAAAGCCTGGGGTCACCATAGATCAAGTTAAAGTCGATTTAAAACAGCAAATTGATACGGTTAAATCAGAATGGCTAAACAACGGGGGGATCACCGATGTAAAACCTGAAGTAACCCCTTATCGTGACGTTGAGCTGGGTAATAACGATGACTTAAGCTTGATGATGTTAGCCGGTGCGGTAGGGCTACTGATTATTGCAGTACTTAATGTAAGCACTTTGTTCTTCTCACGCGCTCTTGCGCAACATAAAACCCTCGCCTTGCAGGCGGTGTTAGGTGCAAAACGCAGCACGCTATTTAAAAGTATCTTTTTACAATCACTGATTTTAATGACCTTATCGGTAAGCATTGCGCTGTTTTTATCGGTATGGGGCATACGTTTATTTAAAGTATTGGCAGAAGGGCGTTTACCACTGGTGAATAGCTTAGCCGTTGATACCACGTTAGTTATTGTTGCCATTATACTGTGTATTGCTCTTGCTTATATTTTCTCTGTAATTACAGCACGTTTGGTAAATTACAAAACCCTAAATACGCAAATGCAAAACAGTGGTAAAGGCGGTGTTTCGCAGGTATCTGGCCGCACAGTGCGTATTTTAATTGGCTCACAAATGTTTGTTGCCGCGCTGCTTGTTAGTTTTTCTGTGATGGTAGTCAGTAAAGCCATGGGCACGATAAACCGTCCGCTCGGTAGCGATACCGAAAACCTATATTTTGCCAACCTGTTCCAGCCAAATAATCAAATGTCATTGGCTGAGCGCTACGAACACATGCTGCAATACAAGCAGGTTTTGCTTGATAGCCAAGGTATTGATGATGTTGCCCTAGGTCACAGCCCTGTTTCGCAAAGACAAAACGCCAACACCTTGACTGATGTAAACGGGAAAAGCTCCGTTTTCTTCCCTAGTCAGTGGGTAGGGCCTGATTACTTTGCTTTAGTTAACACCAAAATTCTCGCTGGCCGCACCTTTAGTAAACAAGCAATACGTGGTGAAACCAACGAGATACTAGTATCAGTCAGCGTGGCAGAAAACTTATTACCAGACCAAGACTATCGAAATATTATCGGCAAGAGCTACCAAGGCTTAGAAGAAAAGATGTATGAAGTGGTGGGTGTAACCGAAGATTTTAATCACCCTAAATACTACGATGAATCGTTTGGTCGTCACATTTGGTGGCCTGCAACACCGTATAGCTACATGTTTACTATCAAAGCTTCTGAAGGCGTTAAGCTGACTAATAAACAAATACTTAATACGCTAAAAGAAAAGAACAGCGACTTAACCATGTGGCAGTTTAATGACCTGCAACAAGAGTACGACAATTTACTGTATATGAGCCGACTGACAGTGGTTCTGTGTAGTACCTTAGCGCTATTTACTCTATTATTAGCAGCAATCGGTATTTTTGGGGTACTGAGCTACAACCTGGGTCTACGCCGTTATGAGTTTGGTATTCGTATGGCATTAGGTGCGAAAAAAGCGCGCTTATTCAAGCTGATGAGTGTTGAAGCTATTATCCCTGTGCTCATTGGCTTTGCGGTTGCTCTCGCCGCGGTAATGGTGGGTTTTTACATGTTACAAGGACAGCTAATGTCATGGCTGATACTTGATGTAAGACTGCAATTGCTCGCTTGGAGTATTACCTTATGTATTGCGCTATTCGCTTGCTTTAGACCTTTGGTTTTACTGCTTAAAGCAAAACCTATGGCCGCACTACGTAACGATTAACAGCACAAAATGGTGGCTTAAATTTAAGCCACCTCAACAGGATAATAAGAAAACATCATGGACAAAATCTTAGTCATAGACGATCAAGCTGATGTACGTCTGGCTGCTACTGTTGCATTACAACAACTGGGCTTATATTGCCTTGAGGCCGAAGGCCCTGAACATGCCCTTGAGTTATTAAAATCAGAGCACATTAGTCTGATTTTGCTCGACATGAACTACAAGCTCGACACCACCTCAGGTGAAGAAGGGTTACGCTTTTTAAAGCAACTAAATCAATTAGGATCGACCATACCTGTCATTGTGATGACCGCTTGGGCTAGCATTGATGTTGCCGTTAAAGCCATGCAATTAGGGGCTGTCGACTTTGTTGAAAAGCCATGGAATAACTTACGCTTAACCGCCGTTGTGCAACAACAACTCAAGCTCAAGCAAAGTAATCACGACAACGCGTGCTTAAAGGCGCTTACCAGTGACACACAAGCACATTACATAGCTAAATCAGAAATCATGCAACTGTTGCTTGCCAAAGCTGAGCGCGCAGCAAAAACCGATGCCAGCATTTTAATTACCGGCGAAAATGGTACAGGCAAAAGCTTATTAGCACATTATATTCATAAGCATTCTCTCAGATGTGATAAACGCTATGTAAGCGTGAATATTGGCGCTATTGCGCCAACGCTATTCGAAAGTGAATTATTTGGCCATAAAAAAGGCTCTTTTACTGATGCCAAAGAAGACCGCTTAGGGCGTTTTGAAATTGCCGAAGGCGGCACCTTATTTTTAGACGAAATTGCGACTTTAAGCCTTGAGCTGCAAAGTAAAATGCTCCGCGTGCTAGAAAGCAAAGAGTTTGAAGTGCTAGGCTCAAGCCAAACCAAAACCGCCGATGTTCGCATTATTTCTGCCACCAATAGTGAATTAGCTACGGCCATTGAGCAGGGTGAGTTCCGCCGTGACTTATTATTTAGACTCAATACCATTGAACTGCACATTCCACCGCTTCGCGACAGAAAAGACGACATCGCCCCCTTGGCAGAACACTTATTATTGGTGCATGGTAAAAAATACCAACGTGCAAATATGGCGCTAAGTCCTGATGCTCTAAACGCGCTAAAAAACTACAGCTGGCCTGGTAATATTCGTGAGCTAAGCCACTGCATTGAACGCGCGGTGATCATGAGCGATAACAACAATATTCAAGCCAATGACCTCATTTTAGATCAACCAAGTTGCGAGCAAACGAATAGTAATGCTGAACAAGCCTTGCCACTATTGCCCCTTGAAGAGCTTGAAAAACAAATGATTCAAAAAGCGCTGCTGCAATTTAATGGTAATGTTATCGCCGCAGGAGAATTTTTAGGATTAAGTAAATCGGCGATTTATCGTCGCATTGATAAACATCAGCTCGATTTAAAAGAAGTAGAACGCTAAATGAGTAGCAAGTTGTCGTTAGAGCAGCGTATTCGACGCTATTTTTTTATGGTTATAGCGGTGCTATTTACGCTTGGTATTGCCCTTTCGCTCAGCTTAAAACTAGATTGGTTTGCCAGTATTAGCCTATTATTGCCGTTTATCGGGATAAGCGCTTTTGCTTTAATTAAAAGCTACCGCGTGATCATCGATGTGATTGAACGCTTTGGTCTGCAACTAGATGCACTGGCAAATGACGAAAGTAATAGTTGGCATTTAGCGTCTTATCAAAGTGGACGAGTCGCAGCGCTTAAGCAAGATTTTGCCAAGCTCAGCAATAAAATAGCCAAAAATAAGCGCCATTATATGCAAACAGAAGAGTTTGTGTTTGAGTTTGCCAGCATGCTGGACTTACCCATCGTTATACTAGACCCCCATGTCTTGATTTACTTTAGTAATAAGGCGTTTAAAAACAGTATTATCCATCGCCAGATTGAAGGTAAATCGGCCAGCGACTTAGGCATTGCCCTGCATGATGGCGAATGGCAACAAAACAACGACTCACTGTTTAAACAACGCTTTCAAATCTCATCGCAGACTTTTTGGCGGACCGGCAGAAATTTTGAATTACTGACCTTCTTTTCAATTGAGCAACAGCTTCGCGATAATGAACAACTTGTTTGGCAACGGTTAATTCGAGTGTTAAATCATGAAGTGCGTAACTCACTCACGCCGATTTATTCAATGAGTCAATCATTGCAAACCCTTAAGCGCCAAGGACAAATTAGCAGTCACGATGATCTCGCCCAAGATATGCTGCAAGTTATAGAAAAACGCGCTCAGCACTTGCTTGATTTTGTAGCCAGTTACAGTGCGTTTGCCAAGCTACCCCCCGCACAAAAACAGACAATCAGTAGCGAGCAACTAAACACACGTTTAAGCGCTATATTTCCTGAACTAGTGATAAATAGCAGTGAAGAATTATATGTTGATGCCGACTTAGGCCAGCTAGAACAAGCATTGATCAACCTGATAAAAAATGCCTTTGAAGCAGGCAGCAATTCAGCCCCTAGCCTCACTTGGTCAAGGCTAGGTGATAGCTTAAATATTGCAATTAGCGACCAAGGTTGTGGTATTCAAAACCCTGATAACTTGTTCGTGCCATTTTACTCAACCAAAGCAAATGGCACAGGTATAGGGCTTGTGATCACCCGAGAACTTGTGCGCAACCAAGGTTTTGAGTTATCGATAAACTCAAAACCCCAGCAAGGCACAGAAGCTAACATCACCGTACCTATTTAAGCAACGAAAAAGGTTAGTACTTTAAACAAAAACAACAGATTGTTGCGCTTATAAAAAAACCACGCTATGTTTATTTTTTAAACTACGGAAGGTCATAAAAATGAAAAACGCCATAAAACCCATCGTATTAGCAACATCACTTATTCTAGTTACAGCCTGTAATTCAACGGCCCCTATTAATAAAACAGCAACGACAGCTATTAACCAAGAAAAATTTAGCCAATTTCATCAGTACGATGAAAAATCAAATATCACCCTTGAGTACACTGACTACGGACAAATATTAAATGCCTCAGTGATTGATTTAGGTATGTCAGACCGCTATCGCATTTCAAATAATACGAGCAAAATAGGCACGCGGTTGTCGTCGAACCCAAAACCGTCGACTGCAACAGAAGCAAACCGCTTTTATTATGATTCGTACAAAAAGAATCCTCAGATGAAGCAAGACTTGCAAATAGTGCAAGAAAATATGGCCGACCTGCCGAACAAAATTAATTTAAGTAACTTACCAAAATCAGAGTTACTCGCTTACTGGCTCAACCTCTATAACGTGACGGTACTCAATGAATTAGTGCAGCAGTACCCTGTTAAAAACCTGACCAAGTTATTAAACGAAGAACCAAATTTTTTTGATAAGCCACGCTTTAACTTTAATGGTAACCAGTATTCATTAAACGATATTGAGTACAACATTGTTGCACCGCTATTTAACAATGACCCGCTATTAATATATGGCTACTACCGTGGCTACATTGGCAGCCCAAACTTGCTTGACCACCCATATACAGCAAAAAATGTGTTTACCGCCCTGACCACCAATGCAGTGCAATTTGTAAATTCAAACCGCGGTAGTGTGATAGGTAACCATAGCACTCGAGTTTCTTCTTTATACCTTGAAAAGAAAAACTATTTTCCTAACTTTGAAGAAGATTTAGCTGACCACCTTCAATCGTTAGTAATTCAAGAGCCAGATAAAGACCAAGTTGTGCAAAACCTCTCTTTTAGTATCGATAACTACGATATTACCGACATTCTAGGTAGCGATGTTGAATATGGTGGAGGTAACGCGACTGTCGCCGATCCGAGTATAGTAGCAGAGGGCTTCGATACTAATTTTGTTACTTATGGTGAAAACTTAACCAAAGAAGTCGGCCATGTAAGCCCGTTACGCCGCGAGATTTTGCAAAAAATCACGCAAAAATACTATGAAGCAAATACTCGCGTTGAAATAAAAGACTTACCAACTAAAGAGTCTGAAGATAAATAATATAAACCTAAAGCGGCTCGCTATGAGCCGCTTTAATCCCCCTGAAATAACCAACTAAAACACTTAGCAAAACCGCAATAGCCAACTTTAAGTCTTGTTTTTTCTGTGTTAATTACCTGGATATTGCCAATTTAAAGTAAAAGTAATATGTTTATTTTCTGTACTAAGGAAGGTGGTAAAAATGAAAAGCGCTATAAAGACCATCGCATTAACAACATCACTTATTTTGGTAACGGCCTGTAATTCAACGGCTCCTATTAATAAAACAGCCATCACAGCAATTAACCAAGAAAAATTTAGCCAATTTCATCAGTATGATGAAAACTCAAACATTACTCTTGATTACGCTGGCTATGGGCAAATATTAAGTGCTTCGGTCATTGATTTAGGCATGTCTGACCGCTACCGCATCACCTCACACACCACAACGATTGGTACACATTTATCATCCAACCCTAAACCTTCAACAGCAACAGAAGCAAACCGCTTTTATTATGATTCATATAAAGACAATCCTAAAATGAGGCAAGCCTTGCAGGTCATACAAAAAAATATGGCCGACCTGCCAAATAAGATTAACTTGAGTAACTTGCCAAAGTCTGAACTGCTCGCTTACTGGTTCAATCTTTATAACGTGACGGTACTCAATGAGTTAGTCCAGCAGTACCCAGTAAAAAACTTATCTAAGCTAATAAACGAAGAGCCAAGTTTTTTTGATAAGCCACGCTTTAACTTTAACGGTAACCAGTATTCATTAAACGATATAGAGTACAACATTGTTGCACCGCTATTTAACAATGACCCGCTATTAATATATGGCTATTACCGTGGTTATATTGGTAGCCCAAATTTACTTAACTACCCATATACAGCGAAAAATGTATTTACCGCCCTGACTAACAATGCAGTGCAATTTGTAAATTCAAATCGAGGCAGTGTTATTGATACTCATAGCACACGTGTTTCTTCGTTATACCTTGAAAAGAAAAACTATTTCCCTAACTTTGAAGAAGACTTAGCTGACCATCTTCAATCATTAGTTATTCAAGAACCAGATAAAGACCAAGTTGTGCAAAACCTCTCTTTTAGTATAGATAATTACGATATTACCGATATTTTAGGTACCGATGTTGCTTATGGTGGAGGTAATGCAATTGTTGTCGATCCTAGTATTGTGGCAATGGGCTGGGATAAAACATTTACTACCCATGGTAACCACTTAACTAAAGCAGGCACTGTAAGCACATTACGCCGCGAAATTTTGAAAAAAATCACGCAAAAATACTATGAAGTAAATAGTCGCGTTGAAATAAAAGACTTACCAGCTAAAGAGTCTGAAGATAAATAATATAACCCTAAAGCGGCTCGCCATGGGCCGCTTAGACTCACCTCTTCCTACGAGACCTACCTATAAATATTTAATTTTTATTTGGCTCATGCCGTGAAATTCAGTAATTTGTCATATAAAACTAAACGTAATTAGAAAATAACAATGAAATGGATGCACTTACAACTTAAGGTACTGGCTGTTTTTTTATTCTTTGTGAGCTGCTTTGCAGCCGCTGAAGATTATCAGGTTGCACCTGCAGCTAACTGGGTAAAACAACATAAGTTACTAACCCCTGAGATTCCTCGAGACCAAATAAAAGACGGGACTTTCTACCTGATGCTCGACACTCAGCTTCAGGTATCGGAACAAGCCCCGCAGCAACGCTTTAATCGCACTGTAATGCAGGCAGTCAATCAGTCTGGGGTTGATTATATTAGCCAGCTAAATATTGATTTTGACCCAAACTACCAATCTCTTACGCTCAATAGTTTAGGCATTATTCGTGACGGCCAATATATAGATAAACTAAATAGTGCCGAGCTTCAGGTGTTACAGCGCGAGACCGACTTAGCAAGTCGTATATACAATGGCACCTTAAGCCTAAATGTCATTATTGATGATATGCGGGTCATGGATATTTTAGATTACAGCTATACGGTTTCGGGCAGTAACCCGGTTTATCAGCACTTCAGCACCATGCGTACACTTAATTGGTCTGTGCCGATAGTGCAGCAATTTATGCGGGTAAAGTGGCAAAAGCCTTCGCCCTTATATATCAACTTTATGAATGGTGAGTCGCCAGTTACTAAAACCAAGCTAGATACGGGTTTTGACTACCAAATTAGCCAACACAATGAGCCGACCCTTAGCTCTGCAAGCGAAGTACCGCATTGGTATTCGCCTTACAAGGAAGTGTATTTTTCTGAAGTAAATAATTGGCAAGAGGTAGTCAATTGGTCGTTACCTTTGTACCAATCAGCCATCGAAGTTAGCCCTGCTATTGAAACAATTGCTCGTCAAATTAAGTTTCAACATGCCGACTTAGAGTCTCAAATTGTGGCTGCCCTGCGCTTTAGCCAAGACGAAGTACGTTATTTGGGCCTAGAAATGGGCACCAACTCGCACCAGCCTACTCCCGCATCAGAAACCTTGGCACTGCGCTATGGCGACTGTAAAGACAAAACCGTCTTGCTCATTTCTTTACTTAAAGCGCTCGGCGTAGAAGCTCACCCTGCTTTAGTTAACACTGAAGACAGAAAGCGTACTGCTAGCTTACCGGTCTCCCCTAGTTTATTTGACCATGTCATTGTCACCTTAGAGCACCAAGGTAAACGCTACTGGCTTGATCCAACCATTTCGTACCAGCGCGGCGATTTAGAACATTTAGCTCAACCGAACTACGATGTCGCGTTAATAATAAAGCAAGGTGAAACAGGCTTTACAGATATGTTCACAGAACCTGCCCTAAAACGCGTTCAGGTTTTTGATAATTATCAGATCCCAGAAGGTATTGATGAGCCAGTTAGTTTCTCAACTCAATATAAATACGGCGACTTTGAAGCAATTAACCGCCGCAGCTCAATCGCTGAAAACAGCTTAAAAAGCATAGAAGATGATTACCGCGAATATTATCAAGATACCTACAAAGGCTTAAAAACTGCCAAACCTATGCTGGTTGAATCTCCAGAAGACACCGGTCAGCTAATTACCAATGAGCACTATACTATTGATAACTTTTGGCGACCTAAGGGTAATGATTTTCAAAACGACTTTTACGCCAGTGAAATTCAAAACTCGGTTTATAAGCCGGAACAGCGAGAACGTAACAATGCACCAATGTGGTTTCGTTACCCAAATAATATCGAAACAACCATAAAAATTACTTTTACGGATACTAATTGGCAGTTTGATGATGAGCAGGTCACAGTCGACAACCCATTTTTTCATCTCGAAAAACGCGTGACATTTAAAGATTCTGTGTTGACCTTATACTTTGATTACAGCGCTAAGCAGGATCATATTCCAGCCGATCAAATAGACCTTTACCTAAGCGAGCGCAAAAAACTCAATAACGCGACCCATTTCGGCATCATTAAATACGGCACAAATAGCGCCACAACCACACCAGCGGATGACGAAACCAACTGGTATAGCGTTTTTATTTTAAGTTACTTGGCGGCAATCATCTTTTTCATCGCGGCTTGGCGTATAGAAGCAAGTAACCGCCCAGTTTTTGCTGAGCAACAGTTCTACCCTGTCAGTAACAGTAAGTTTGTTATTTACAGCTTATTGAGCTTAGGAATATTCATTCACTACTGGAGCTATCGCAACTGGAAAGCAATAAAAGAGCAACAACAAAGCCATATTATGCCGATTGCTCGAGGGATATTCGCACCACTGTTTTTTATTCCGTTGTTACTTGAACTTTGCAAGCACAGCGAACAAATCTTTGGCAAAAATAAGATCATGCCCGTCGCGGTTGGGTTCGTGTTATGGCTGGCGATTATCATTTCTGAAATCGTAAGCTATAACTGGGAATATGGTACTTGGCTGTTTTTAGTTATACCTATTCTATGGTTGCCACTGGTTAATTACATTCAAAACCTCAAGCAACCACAGCAGGCTCTTGAGTACCACTCTCAGTGGCGAGCGAGGCAGGTTATCATTTCGATATTCATGTTGCCTTGGTTATTTTATGGCTTAATTTATGAGCTATATTTGTTGCCAAGTTCAACCATAGTAACCGGTGATAAGCTTTGGTCTTATCAAGTTAACTTTTTAAAAAGAAAAGAAATTATTCCTGCTAACGAGAATGTACATTATTTTTATAGTGACGCATTTTTCGATTTTAAAACTGATGGAAACGGCATCACAGAAAACACCATTTTTAGTTACTGGAAAAATGAGCAAGGTGTGCTCGAAAAAGATCAACGCCGCTTTAGTGACATTAAAGAGCTCAACGTTGATTATGCTAAAAGCGCCCTACTAACCTCTACGCTAACTGTCATTGACCACAATGGCGATGAAATGCTGTTATTTTTGAGCCATGAAGATGACTTAGATAAGAAGTTTGTCGCTGAGGTAGAGCGCTTAATTAAAGCTAATACCCCAGCAACTGAGCAAAACGCAGATTAAGTCAGTCGCTTAATCATGCGTTTTAAAGCGGGCGCTTTCAGAGGCTTATAAAGCAATGGATAGCCCGCATCGAGCACTAACTCGCGTATTCCTTCGTCATGATTCGCGGTATTAACGATGGCAGGTAAGCGTGTTAGTGCAGCTTGCTCAATCACTTCAAGGCCCGTTATCCCATCATCAAGCTGATAATCAATAATCAACAATTGCGGCAGGGCTTGGCTTGCCTTTAACTGCTCAAGCTCCGCTAAGTTAGTGGCCGTTGATATTTCGCAGCCCCAATTTTCGAGTAACTGCTTTAATGCCTCTAATACGTTTCGGTCGTTATCAAGCAGCCAAATGCGCAATTGCCCCAGCTCTGTTTCTTGTGATGCCTCTGCCCCTTTCGCTTGCGCTGGCGCAGCGCTCACTCTACAAGGCAGAGTGAGGGTAAATTGCGTGCCTTTACCAAGCTCAGATCCCATCACTAAGGGGATTTTAAGTAAGTCACATATACGTTTAGTGATTGCCAGCCCTAAGCCTAAACCCTCGGCGCTTGGTTTTGCGCCAAGCTGTTTAAACTCTTGGAAAATAGTTTGTTGATCGCTCGATGCAATACCGATCCCTGTGTCTTCAACAATAAAGGATACATGGTCGTCGTCGTACTGCATTTTTAAGCGCACTTCACCTTGCTCGGTATAACGAATCGCATTACTCAAAAGGTTACGCAGCACTCGTCGCAGCAGCGCTTTGTCGGTATGCAAGCGCACATCGCAGGTTTCAATAATAAACTTTAAGCCTTTTTCGCGGGCAAGGGCTTCGTAGTCATTACGCAGCGGCTCAACCAACGAGCTGGCAGCAAACTCACTCATTTGTACTTTAAACGAGCCTGAATCGAGCTTGGTTAACTCTAAAATACTCGATAACAACTCTTCGGCACTGCCCAGTGAATTCTTAATATTCATCGCCAGCTCTTTAAGTTCAGTATCTTGGGCTTTTTCATTCATTAAAGAACAAAACAAGCTCGCAGCATTGAAAGGTTGCAGTAAATCATGGCTGGCAGCGGCAAAAAAGCGCGTTTTACTGACCGTTGCTTGCTCCGCCACTTGCTTTGCCATCGACAACTCTTGGTTTGCTTGGGTCAGAGCTAAGGTGCGTGCCGCTACTTTTTCTTCAAGGCTAACATTTGCTTCGGTTAACGCTTTTTGTTGTTTTACGAACTCGGTGATGTCGGTATAGGTTGTTACAAAGCCGCCACCAGGCAGTGGGTTACCTTGCATTTCAAACACACGGCCATCATTGTGCGAGCGCTGATATTTATAAGCACTACCTTGGCGTAAATAAGCTAAGCGTTTTTCGACTTCGCTGGTCATGCTCTCACCGCTAAATAAGCCGCGCTCGGCATTAAACCGAATAATATCAGCTACTGGGCGGCCAATGTATAATGCATCGTCAGGATAAGCGAACATGCTTTTATAACCCTGGTTCCAAGCAACAAGACGCAGCTCACTATCAACCACACTAATCCCTTGTTGAATATTTTCGATTGTTGACTGCAATAAATCACGATTAAACTTAAGTACTTGGCTCGCTTCATCAACAAATTCAGCAACCTGCTCTAAAGGCTGACGCTGCTCATTTTTAGCCACATCTAAAATAAGCCGTGCTGATGCTCCCCCAATCACCGCTGACATCTCGCGCTCAACTAATAGCTCTAACTCAACATTGGCAGGACGCTTCCACTTACTTTTATCATCCGGAAAGTAATGATTTACCAAAGACTGTGCAGCTTCTTTTTCGGCAAATCGCTGCATTAGCGCGCCTAAGTCATGGTAACTCAAAGGCTGTAGATGATTACTCACTCGAGAATCACTAAGCTGAGAAACAAACTTATTGCTCTGCAAACGCTCAGCCAAAGTTGCACGACTAAATAACGGCACTAGGAAATACACTAAACAGTTCGCACCTAACGATAACAGTAGCGCCTGGCTGATGCTTTCCATACCTAAAGAGAATAAATCAGTAGGTGCTAACCAGCTTATTCCCCAAGGTCCATTCTCAAGCCATAAGCTATCGCTACCTAAACCTCCAGCGATATTCGGCAGTAAAAGTGTGTAACCCCAAATAATAAAGCCGCTCAAAATCCCCAGTTGCGCACCACGACACGATGCTTGTCGCCACCATAAGCCAATGATCATGGCCGGTGAAAATTGCGCGACTAAGGTAAACGACATCAAACCCACATTTGCAAGGGTTGTGCTTTCACCCAGCACTCGGTGAGTAAAATAACTAAGCAATAAAATCAATACGATAACGATTTTACGAGCATGTAATAGATTGTTTTTATCAAGCCCGCGGCTACTCGATGTAAGTTGAGAGCGGCGTAAAATAAACTGGTTAATAAAGTCATTGGTGATCATCACTGAAAGCACAATTGATGACACTATCACCATACTGGTTGCTGCTGAAAAGCCACCTAAAAAGGCTAATAACGCCACAAAGGCATCATCAGCTGCCATAGGTAAAGCTAATACAAAGGTGTCGTAACCGACTTCTTGGCCTTGAAAGTAAATTAATCCGGCGTATGCAATCGGTAGAATAAACAGATTAATGAGTAATAGATAAATCGGAAATAGCCAACGTGCCGAGGCCAGTTCTTTATCGTTATTTTTTTCGATAAAGCTCATGTGGAATTGTCTTGGCAAACATAAGGTCGCCAAAATACCGAGTAAAGTATGGGCAACATACACATAGGTTGGACTTTGCGTGGCAGCCACTTGCTGATCAATATTTAGATCTCGGGCTTTTTCAAACAGTGCTACAGGACTGTCGAACAAAGCAAAACAAACATACAAACCCACCGCTAAAAACGCCAATAACTTAACCACTGACTCAAAAGCAATACTGGCTATCAGGCCTGGGTTATGCTCACTGGGTTTTAAGCGCCGAGCACCGAACAAAATAGCAAAAAGTGCCAACACGATGGTGATATAAAAAGTACTATCGGCCCACACTTCGTGGCTTTGCATCATTGAGCGGTTAGTTAGTAAATTAATACTTTGTGCAGTTGCACTTAGCTGTAAAGAGATATAGGGCACAATCGCAATCACTGAAATAAGTGAAATTAGCCCAGATAAGCTAGACGACTGACCATATCGCGTAGCGATAAAATCAGCCATCGAGGTTATTTTTTGTTGCCTACAAATATGCGCTATACGGCAATACACTTGCCAACCAAAAATAAATAGCAAAATGGTGCCGGCATAGGTCGGTGCCAACCACCAGCCGTTATACGCAGCTTGTGCGGTAGTACCAAAAAACGCCCATGAAGTGCAATACACCCCAAGAGACAAACCATAAGTTAACCCTTTGAAGGGTAATACTTTTCTTTTATCAGCCCACCCAGCAACCGCAAATAAAATTGCCAGATACACAATTGCAAGAAGGCTTATTGACCAAATTGAGAACATCGTATGTGATTATTTTAATTGTTATAGCCCCCAGCATAGTTTTTATTGCTAGTAATTTACAGCCTAACTTTAGTGCTAATGCACTGTATTACAGAAGTTTAAAAAACAGACACAAAGAAATGAGAATTATTTTCAATTGAGTGTTGACAGATATTCAAATCTAATTGATAATCAATATCAACAAGACAACGAAGTACTTGTTTGGAATAAACTGATTTGTTTCTCGACCCTGAAACACGTGTGGCCCACGATAAAGCTAAGATCGCCTGTTGCTAATCGCAACGCCCCTTGATGTTGGCAACAGGTGGTCGCCCTACTATTTTACTTGCTACATTGCTCATATCGGTGACGGTAGATATGAAACTAAAAAAGCCCTTATAGGGCTTTTTTTATGTCTAAAACAAAACGACGAGTTATTAACGGCGGTTTTTACGCGCACGCGCTCGGCGTTGCTTTTTTTCTTCTTCTTTAGCTGCTTTTTTAGCCTCAGCAGCAGCGCGAAGCTGAGCAACCATTTGCTCTTCTTCTTCTCGCATAGCCGGGGTTTCCATGGTAATACGGCCAATAATGCCATCGCGTAATTCATTAATAAGAATTTCAGACATTTTGTAAGTATCGATTTGATTACCACCGCGGATACAGCCACGCTTTTTACCTGCCATTTCAACAAACTCCCAGTCAGACTCTGGTAGCTCATCAATTTTATAACGGCTTTTTAAAAGCTCTGGGTATGCATGCAATAAATATTCAGCGGTGTAACTTGCCACTTCTTCATAATCGATAGCGGTATCACGAATAGCACCGGTTGCACCTAAACGATAACCTGAGTTTTCGTTCTCTACTTTCGGCCATAACATACCCGGCGTGTCGTAAAGCATAATACCATCGTCAAGCTTAATACGTTGCTGCGCTTTTGTTACCGCAGGCTCATTACCTGTTTTTGCCACAATACGGCCAGCTAAAGTATTAATAAGTGTTGATTTACCAACATTTGGAATACCCATGATCATGGCTTTAATTTGTTTATCGGCACCCACTTTATGCGGCACTAATTTTTTACAAAGCTCATTAATACGGTGCACTTCACCTGCTTTATCATTACCAAAATCAATCGCTTTCACACCACTTTGCTGCTCAAAGTAGTCTTTCCAAGCTTGCGTTAACTTAGGATCAGCCAAGTCCGCCTTATTCATGATTTTGATCACCGGCTTATCGCCACGCAGCGCAGTAACCATTGGGTTTTCACTACTATAAGGAATACGGGCATCAAGTACCTCAATGATCACATCCATCTGTGGCATGATTTCTTTAATTTCGTTGCGGGCTTTGTTCATGTGACCCGGGAACCACTGTATTCCTGCTCTACTCATTTAATTATTAAGCTCTTTATTTTAAAGGCTAACGCCATGGGGATTTTGCTGATAGGTATAGTTTACTACATCAAGCAGGATTGTTTAAAAATAAAATCACGCCTTCCATCACCACGAAAGACGAGCGACTACATGCGCTGTATCTGCATGCAGTGAGAATGACCAATCATTGCGCTCACATAAGCGTTGCACAATACCTAAACCTAAGCCATAGCCGTGAGAAGCTGTTTCAGTCGCCGTATGCTGGGCTTCACCGCCACTGAACTGATTGGTGATTAATAATTCATGCTCTTTAATCAAAATTGCAATCGATACCTGTCCTGCAAGGGTATGCTCAAACGCATTTCGCACCAGGTTATTAACCGCAATAGAAAATGCCTGTGCATGCCCATAAATTATGGGGTTGGCAAGCTCATCAAGTTCAACACCAACGAGTTTACCGTTTAACAAATAGCGTTGCTGCTCTACTGCTTTTCTTACCAGTGGCATTACTAAAAACTGCTCATCATACAAGCCATCATCAGTTTCACGAGCAAGACACAAAAACATTTCGATCATTTTATTCATGTCGTATGTTGCCCGCCTTACACGATCTATCACCTTCATATCGGCAGGAGTCAATTGGCTTTGTTCTAAAAGCTCTAGGGCGCCGGTAATGACTGTCACTGGCGTGCGCAATTCATGGCTTGCTGAGTCTGTAAAATAGCGTTCTCTTGCGATGAATGCACTAACTCGCTCAAAAGCCTGCTCTATTGTACTTGCGAGCATGCCAACTTCATCATTTGTATATCGGTTAGCATCTATACGCTTGTAATCTTCGTTTGATAATTGCTCAGGATCAATGTCGGCCACAGCTTTAGCAAGTTGAGTTACGGGAGCCAAAGCTCGACGCATCACAACAATTCCAAGCCCAAAGCCTAGTAACCCCAATGTTCCTACAAGGCTGCTAATAATGAATAATAACCACCAATCCTCTGACGAAGAAGCCTCAATCTGCGCGACATCAAACACTACAAACCCATGTGACTGCTCATTACCTGTATCAATAACGGCAACATGTAATTCTTCGCTATCAAATTCATACAACCCAACTGCTGGATTTGTTTGCGCCCACGTTTGAAGTGATTGAGGTAAGTTATCTACTTTATCGTACGCCTTAAGATTTGTAGTAATGGCAGGGTAGTTATCTGATGCAACTTGCAATTGCTGGGTTAGCACTCGATCTTCACTCAATCTTATTGCAGCAAAGAAAGCAAAACCCCATGCAATACTCAGCACAGCCACACACATTGCAAATGCGATAGCGACACGTTTGTGCAAACTATGCCGATACATTATTGGAAGTCCTTTGCAATTCGATAGCCGATACGGTGCACAGTATGAATCAATGGCGTATCAAATGGTTTATCAATTGCCTGTCTTAACTTGTACATGTGCGAACGAAGCGCATCACCATCAGGAGGCTCATCTGCCCATAATAAAGTTTCGAGACTATCGCGTGTAACAACAGAAGGAGATACCTCCATTAACCGCTGCAATAACTTCATACTTGCAGGATTAAGCTCAATAAGCTGACCAGCACGATATACTTGCAAGGTGGACTTATTCATCGTTAGATCAGACACAGTCAATACTTTGTTGGTATTGCCGTGACTCCGCTTATAAAGAGCTTGCAGGCGCACATGTAACTCTTGCAATGCGAATGGCTTTACCAAATAATCGTCGGCTCCTACTGCAAATCCTCTCAGTTTATCATCAAGCGTGTCTCTCGCAGTGAGCATAAGTACAGGTGTTTCAACGTCAGCTTCAGCTCGCAACTTTTGACAAAAGTGTAAGCCATCCATCCCTGGAAGCATTAGGTCTAAAACAATGACATCAAACTTGTTGTTCATCGCTAGTTGCATTGCACTTATACCGTCATAAGCAAAGTCCAAGAGATAACTGTGCCTTTCTAGATACGCAGCAATATTCGCACTAATGTCACGGTTATCTTCAACAATCAAAGCTCTGATCGGCTCAGTATTCAAAGCATCTAGCATTTTTATTCCTTACCAAGCGTAATCAAATCGCAACCCGATCAGCGGTTCAGCTTCGCTATCGTCAACGACTTCAATTCCTCGGCGGTAATCAAACTCAGTGTCATCAGCTGATGAAGCTGCCGTGACATTTATAACATCAAGAAAGGCGGTAACATCAATAGGACCAAAGGCACGTCGGTAATCTACACGAACATTCAATGAGCCTGATCCTTCTTTGCGGCCAACATTACGCTCTATAATTTCCTTAGAGTAACGTAAAGGCTGTCCTGGCCCCAAAACATCTTCATGTACAATAAATATGTCATCTGGTCTGCCAGAAAGGTATTTATATCGTCCAGCAAGCTTCCAACGGTCACTTATCTCCCATGTCAGCCCTAACGTGGCAACATGTTCACGACTAAATTCAGCAGCTACGTCGCCAAAACCATCCTTTCGGTCTACGACCGCATCATTGTAAGAATAGGTTGCACTGGCGTAAAGACCTTCGAAAATAGTAGCATTAAGCACAAAATCAGCACCATATGAAGTACCATCACCATCATTTGCATAAGTTCCACTGGTACGGTCTAGGTCAACCACTAAGTTGCTAAGCTGCTGATAATAAACTTCCGTTAGTAATGACCAGTTGGCATTAGGGAAATATTTAAAGCCAACACTCGTATGGGTTATTTTTTCAGTTTTAAGATTATTAGTCTCGTTAGCCGCGAGTTCTAAATATCGCGGTGACTGATGAAATAACCCCGCCGTTGCAAAATACCTTACCTTTTGACTTGGCATCCAGTTAATGCTGAATCGAGGTGATATAAAACTTTCATCAGCAAACCCATCTCGTTCAAATCGTAAACCTGTACCAAAATCCCAATCACCCATTTCAAAAATTTGTTCTATATAGCCTGCATAGTTTACTTCTTTCAAAGACGTGACTGAATTAAGGCTTTCAGGTGTTAGTACAATAAACTTTTGCTGTGAGTCAGGTTTATAATCGTCACTATCATAAACAAACCGATTCCATTCACCATCTAAAAATGTGCTGTAATCTAGTTCAATTTGCGTAATTCGGGCACCGACGCTCAACATCCCTAATTGATTTTCTACCTCAAAATCACTTCTCCAACCAATTTCTGTTTCACCTTCAGATATAGTAATAATGTCTTCTCGACTAGGGTATTCAGAAGCTGGCGTTCCCTCGGGCACAAGATCTGGATAAGCCTCACCTTCAGAGCTCAATTTATCACTTTTTCGGTAGTAAACTTTATTAGTCAAAACAGCGGTTTCACCAAGCAACGTGGTCAATGTTAAACCATACAGGTCACTATCTTGCTCGGCATTTTGCAATGCAGTATCTTCAAAATTAGGTGATTCAGAAACATGCTCAACGCCACGAGTATATTTCTCATGCGTATCCATGAGTAACACTTCAAAAGTGTTATTTTGATTAATGGGTATCACTGATTTAAAAATAATATCCCTTAAAACAGGTTCACCAATATCTAGCTCTTCGATAGTTTCAAACAAGGCACCAAAATCTAGCCGCCTTGCAGAAAAAAGCATAGTTGCTTCATCAGTGATATTTATAGGGCCGTCATAACCAACTTCATAACCAGCAAGGTCGTAGCGAAAACTTGCAGATGGGCTAGGGTTACCATCGGCCACTTCTAGCTTCAGCAAAGATCCTGCACGACCACCATAAGCTGCTTGCCACCCGCCGGGGGAAAATTCTGCTCCATTTATTACATTTGGGGCAAATATAGAAAAGCGACCACCGCCTCCTACATCTTCCTCTTCACCTAACGTCGCATCAAAGTGAATAGCTTTATCAAAAGGAAAATCATCAACAAAGAGTAAATTATCTCTTGGGCCTCGACCACGCACACTAAAACTTGCAAATTCACTGTCAGATGCGACACCTGGCAATCCATCTAGAGAAAGTAGTGGATCTGCACCTCCTCCCACGGCACTTCGCAGAGATTCTCTGTCGAGATAGGTGCTAGAACCTGAAGTAAATGTATCAGCTTGTTGGGCTCTTACTTCAACTACCTCTATGGCTTGTTCTCTAAGGTCAAATTCAACCTTCGTATTTTTTCGTGTTACAACGCGAATACTTGGTTCGTATAAAGCCGCAAAACCACTTTTTGTAATCTTTATTGAGTAAAGGCCCGGATCGAGTTGTTCAACAACAATACGCCCTTGTAGATCAGTTTGTAAGGTTTGTATTGCAGAGGTTTCTCGTTTCTTAAGTATGACTTGTGCGTTTGGAAGTGGTCGATCTGTAGTCTGATTTTTGACAATAACCGTTATTGCCCCCGGCTCTTCTACTGCGTAAGAGTAAAATGCCAAACTACTCAACAATAGCCATGCAAGTGACCAGAGTATCTGTCTAAATTGTTCTCTCATAATTGCGTCCCTCTTGGCATCAACCATGATCTTGATTTCAATAACTTGCACATACTTTCATCCTCCCAAATAGCCCTAATTATTGAATTCGAGTTAATCAACTTTAGACGTTAGCAAAGTAAATGTGACTAAAATGTCACCGAAGTAATTTGGGTTTACGAATACCGCTTGTGATAATAAATAAGGATTAACCTAGAGTTTCGCTGGAGATATTTAAGTGTCGGTAAGATTAATTGCGCTATAATGACGCAAATTTTTTCAAGTAAGCAATTATGGCTCTTAAATCAACCATTATTAAAGCGCAATTATCGCTAAGCGATATGGACCGCCACATTTATCAAGATTTCAATTTAACACTGGCACAACACCCATCAGAAACCGAACAACGCTTGATGATCCGCTTGTTAGCTTTTGCACTTAATGCTCGTGAAGGCTTAGAGTTTACGAAAGGCTTATGCGCAGATGACGAGCCTGAGCTTTGGCACATTAACTACAGCGAAGAAATTGAATTATGGATTGAGCTTGGACTACCTGACGAAAAGCGCTTGAAAAAAGCCTGCAATAAAGCCAAGCAAGTTGTTTTGTATACTTACGGTGAAAATAACCAAGCAATTTGGTGGCAAAAACATCAGCCTAAGTTGTATGATTTTAAAAACTTGAGTATTTTTAGTCTCGATTATGCTGCTACTCAGGCATTAGCAGAGTTAGCCGATCGCAATATTAAGCTCACCATCACAGTTCAAGATGGCGAAGTATGGGTTAGCTCAGATACAGCAAATATCGAAATTAAACCGCAACAGTTAATGTAAGGAATGCGATGGCAATTAGGCAGGTTGTAGTATTACACGGACTTTATATGTCGGGCTTTGTGATGCGTCCACTGTGCGCGCGCCTTGAAAAGTCAGGTTTAAAAATACTCAATTTGACCTATAACACGCTCTCTCCCGATAGAGCGGCAATTTTCGATAAGATTGATCGCTTTATCGGTGGTAAGCCGACCGCCTTAGTTTGTCATTCTATGGGCGGCTTGGTTGCTCGCGCTTACTTAGAGGCCAATTCTCTTCAAAGTCGCCATGTCGAAAAGGTGATCACCTTAGGCACCCCGCATAAAGGCAGTCATATTGCTAAGCAAATGCAGCAAAAGGGCTTTGAAATGCTGTTAAAAAACAGTGTGGAATTTTTATTATCAGAGAATGGGGATTGGCCGTTTGATGCCAAGCTTTATAGTATTGCAGGCGATTTACCAATAGGTCTAATGCCGCTTATTGCCAAAGGTAGTATCTCTGATGGTACGGTGTTGATGGATGAAACTAAGCTCCATGGCATGGCAGAACACAAGGTGTTTCATTTAAGTCACACCAGTATGATCTACTCACGCCAAGTGATGGATTACATTATTAAGCTTATAAATCAAAGTGAGTGATACTTTAATCTTCAGCACTTGCAGCCACTTTATATGAGATTAAAACGATGATCCCTAAGATCAGTGGCACAGGTGCAGCAATGTAGCCAAAGGTATCAAAGTTTGCGAAGCTAGCCCCAGCTAGATGACCTACCAAACCGATAACAAATGCAAGTAATGCAATCACTACAACAACTATTTCAGCTTTGCTTTCTTTAACTGTTTTACCGTCCATTTTTCTTCTCCTGGTTAAATGCGGTAAAGTCATTATGCGCTTCTGGTTCGTTGATTTTTTGACCCAAATCAAATTCTAAATCAGCGTGTTTGTAAGCAGATGCAAACCTTGTTTTAGATCATACTTTCTGCCTAATTTTTGGATATTTATTAAATAAGGTAGATTTTTTGCTCAGTTGCCCCAAGTCTATATAAAAGTAATTCAAAGTTATGTTGATAGTGCATAAATGGACAAAACAAACCTTTGATAGTTAAAACCTATCACCGTGTTCGAATTAAACCATTTTACAGATTAATCAAGATGACTAATACTTAACGTCAAGCACTAGCAAGTTAACACTTAACGGTTTTTTAAGGAGCAATCTATGTCACAGGTAAATGCAATTGGTTTAAACAGCGCAAAAAGTGAAGACATCGTAAATTCACTAAACTCTTTACTAAGCTGCTACCAAATTCAATACATGAACGCACGCGGCTTTCATTGGAATATCAAAGGTCGTAACTTTTTTGAATTACACCTTAAATTTGAAGAAATTTATAACTTACTACTTGAGAAAGTAGATGAAATTGCAGAGCGTATTTTAACTTTAGGTGGTACACCTGTACATGCATTCTCTGAGTACATCGAAGATAGCAAGATTAGTGAAGCAAAAAACATCACTGAAGGCACTGCTGCAGTAGAAAATCTATTAGCAGGTTACAGCACGCTTATCCAAATGCAGCGTGAAATCTTAGCACAAGCAGGTGATGCAGACGACGAAGGTACAGCATCATTAATGGGAGATTACATCAAAGAACAAGAGAAACTTGTTTGGATGCTAAAAGCTTACCTTGATTAATATTCAGAATTGACACGAAAAAGCCCTCAAATGAGGGCTTTTTTATATTCAGGAGGTATTACTTTAACCACTTTCTTAAATTATCGTACTCGGGTCTTGCTTGAAAAAAGCTTTCAGCATCTGGGTGAAAATTAATATCCATCTCTACACCTGACCAAACGGTTTCTAACAAATTGCGAGCAATAATATTTGCTTTAATATAGTCAACACGTTTGTAACCCCGCGCTTTTACGGCCTGAAAGTAAGCCCTTGCAATCTCAATACTATCAGCAGTCGCTAATTCAAATTGCTCCAAATTAACCACGGCATACTGAATTGAATGTTCTGGGTATTTCATGATTTCTTGACCAACTTCGATACTAAATGAAGCAACAGCTTCTTTGTTAAAGCTGCCACTAATTTCCACATAAATCACCGGCGGCTCAACAAAATAACGCCAATCACCATGGGCTTTAAACATGCTCACCCCTTTGAAATACAACTTAAGTTTTATGCTTATAGCATCTATTCACTTATTTATCTAAGTCTTAATTTGGTAATAAAGCAATAAAAAATGCCATTTCTAATGCCTTTTCTTCAAGACTTTTAAAGCGACCCGATGCACCACCATGACCTGCATCCATGTCGGTTTTGAACACCAAGATGTTGTCATCGGTTTTAAATTCACGCAGCTTTGCGACCCACTTCATTGGCTCCCAATATTGTACTTGAGAGTCATGGAATCCGGTGGTGACGAGAATATTAGGATAAGCCTGGGGCTCGATATTATCGTAGGGCGAATAGGCTTTAATCACATCATAAAACGCCGGGTCATTTGGATTCCCCCACTCGTCATACTCATTCGTTGTAAGTGGAATACTCTCATCAAGCATAGTGGTTAACACATCTAAAAATGGCACATGGCAACCTATCCCTAAATAAAGCTCAGGCGCTTGGTTGACCACAGCTCCCATTAACAAACCACCAGCACTACCGCCCGATGCAAATACCTTATGCGGGTGTGCATAGCCTTGCTCAGTAAGCGCACGAGTAACATCAATAAAGTCACTAAAGCTATTTTGCTTATGTTGCTTCTTTCCTTGCTCATACCAATGGCGACCTAGCATTTCTCCACCACGAATATGGGCAATCGCATAAACAAAGCCACGGTCTAGTAAGCTTAATGAGCTACTTGAAAAGCTAGGATCAATGGTAATACCGTAGGCACCATAGCCATATTGCAACAGCGGGTTAGTACCATCTTTATTAAATTGATCAATACGGTAAACCAATGACACTGGCACTTGCTCGCCATCTCTTGCTCTAACCATTAAACGTTCTGAGCGATAATGCTCTGGGTTAAAATCCCCAAGCACTTGCTGTTGTTTTAATAAGGTTTTGTTACCTGTTTTTAAATCAACATCATACAAAGAGCCCGGTGTTGTTAAGCTTGAATAATAAATACGTGCAGAGCTCACATTCGGCTCAGGGTTCATTGCAATTGCAGCATAATAACAAGGGTCATCAAACTCTAACGTTAAGCGCTGAGCATGCTGATTGACCACCACAAAACGTGTTTGACCTAGCTCTCGTTCTGTAAGAATAAGGAAATTATCAAAAATCTCGACCCCTTCTAACAACACGTTTTCACGATGTGGAGTATGCTCTTGCCAACGCGTTTTATCGGCAATAGTGCTTTGCGTTGCAGTCATTAAGCGAAAGTTTTTCGCTTGCCAGTTCGTCACAATATAGAAGGTATCACCCAGTTTATCGACATCAAATTCATGGCCTTCTTCGCGTGGCATTAATGCGCTGAATTCACGCTCTGGGTTATTAGCGTCAAGCACCCACATATCATTTGTTTCTGTGGTCGCAAGATCAATAATAATTAGGCTTTCATCACGGCTTTTTCCTAGTCCCATAAAGAAGCTTTTATCTTGCTCTTCGTATACAAGTACGTCATTTGCTTGTGGCGTACCTAAAACATGGCGGTAAACTTGAAAACCCAACAGGGTTTGTAGGTCCTTTTTCACATAAAAAACTGTTTTATTATCATTAGCCCACACCACTTGACCTTCGGTATTTTCGAGAACATCGCTAAACATTTCACCACTGGCGATATTTTTAAAACGCACAGTATAAATACGGCGGCCCTCAGTATCTTCAGAATAGGCAAGTAGCTGCTCGTCTGGGCTAATTGCAACCTCGCCTAGTTCATAAAATTCGTAGTCAGCGGCTAATTGGTTTACATCTAACAATAACTGCTTATCACGCGCTTCAATTGAACTGCTGCGATAATGACGTGCATATTCATCATCGCCTCGTACTTCTGAGTGATACCAATATTTGCCATCTTTAACGGGTACCGTGTTGTCATCTTTTACAATACGGCCTTTTAACTCATTGAATAACTGCTCACGAAGTGGTTTTATGTCGGCTAGTTGCTTATCGCAATAGTCATTTTCAGCATTTAAGTGCGCTAATACATCTGTATTTTCACGCTCATCATCACGCATCCAATAATAATTATCGGTGCGCGTCTGTTGGTGAGTAGTTAATTGGTGTGGCTGTTTTTTTGCAACAGGAGGATGCGCTAATAAAGACAAAGAATACGAATTTGACGACACAAGAAAAAACCAAAATAAAAAACGAATTGCTGGCAGTTTATCACAGAATTATACCAATCAGCTTAATTAAGTAGTCTATTTTGAGGCAATAAAACCTCGTTGATAACAAGGCAAAAATTTCGTTAATTAGTTGTTCTAAATGAGAAATTTTTAACGCAGTTAGCGGCAGGTTTAATCCCTCAAAATGATTAAGTATTATTGCGGGTTGGTATTAAAAAAGCCCACTCAAATTGAGTGGGCTAAGCAATGCTAAAATAGCATTTAGGGGGAAACTTTTAATGTGAAACTTGCTGCCAAGCCATAGCCCAGCTTTTTCCTACACCTGGTTCAAATAGCGGGTTGTGTGAATCTTTAACACGACAAAACTCGCTAAATGGCCATGGTTTACACATATAAATATGGCCTGTTTTAGGTTGTAAAACCTTAATTCCTGCACTGTAATCGCTGCATGCTTGAGGATAAACATAGTCATAATCTTGCAGACTATCTTTTACTCGCTCTTCACACTTGGCGATACAATTAAACGCCACTTTTACATGTGTAATGCCCGAGCCTTCAAGGGCATAAATTTGGTTTGAACGGTACGCAACCACTAAACCTTGTTCAGTCATTTTGCCCGCTTTTACTAGCGGAATATGCACGTTTATATGCTCAGCAACAGAACGTGGCCAATTATGAGGCTCACCCTGATCGGCACTGCTGATCGGGTATTCGAATGATAAATCGACTAGCTCTCCTTGCATGTCATAAAAGGTCACAATCACCCTATCACCAACAAACAGTTGGGTATGATGATTCAAGCAACCAATCGGCAACCACTTCCCGGAGGCCATTGACGTATGCATAAACAAAATATCACCCTAAGAACAACTAATAGGTATTATCCAACAACCGAACAAAAAAATACTTTTAGTTTGAGGCAAGTGAACCAAAGCACTAGATTATGTGCTTATCAGCGGCCCCGCTATCATAGTATAAAACCTTAGACCGGAAACTTTGCGTCCTAACCTTTCAGTTAGTTTGCCAAAAACAAGATTGAGTATAATCGTGACCGAATCACAAATCAAACAAAAGAATGTAACCAAACATCTTATATAGCAAATAGTTACTAGAAATGCATGAGATACAAAAAAGCCAACCGCTTGGTTGGCTTTTAAACTGATGAGACTTTTAATCTCTTGCTAGATTTCTTCTGGTCACTACTCTGTGGCCTGCACGGAATATATTCAAGAAGCCATTACCTATATCACTCATAACAATATACAAACAAGGTACTAGTACTAAAGTGATTAGGGTTGCAAACATAACCGCAAAACCAAGTGCGACAGCCATCGGAATTACAAATTTAGCTTGCAGACTAGTTTCGAACATAATTGGTAAGACACCGGCAAAGGTTGTAATTGAAGTCAGGGTGATTGCCCTAAAACGCGCACAACCTGCTTCAATAACCGCTTGGCGAGTTGAAATACCTTCGCGGCGTGCTTGGTTCACAAAGTCGGTCATAACTAACGAGTCATTAATTACAACACCCGCTGCAGCAATCAAGCCAAAGCCTGACATCAAGCTAATATCTAAGCCAAACCAGAAGTGGCCCCAAATAGCACCAGTTAAGCTAAATGGAATAACCGACATAACAATAAGAGGTTGTGAATAGCTTTTAAGCGGCACTGCAAGCAAGATATACACTAAAATCATACCGCCTATGAAGAACATGATTTGCTCGTTAGCTTGCGCTTGTTGTTCTTCAATAGAACCACCTAGCTCAGTTTTAACTGATGGGTATTCTTCTTTTAACTGCGGTAATAAGTTCTCATCAACTTGCTTAACAACTTCACCCGGTTCAATCGCTTCTTCATCGATACTGCCGTAGATATACACAGTACGATAGCCACCTTCACGGCGAATATAGCTAATACCAGGTTTTTCGTTCAGTTCAACAACATCACCCAGCATCACCTCTTGGCCGGCAGGCGTTGTAATCACGGCATGCTTTAATGATGCAAACGCTTCACGGGTTAGTTTAGGGTAACGAACCATGACACGCACTTCTTCGCCGCGACGAATAACACGCTGTGCTTCACCTCCATAGAAGCTTGCGCCTACTTGGTTAGCAATATTGGCAAGGTCTAAACCTAGATCGTATGCCACAGGTTTTAAGCTTAATTGTACTTCTTTGCTCGCCGGATCGATGGTCGAACTAATATCAAACAAGCCTTTTTGCTGTTGTAATAGTTGGATAAAACGACGACCAGCATCATTTAAGGTATCGATATCTGGGCCGTACAGTAAGTAACCAAACTCACCATCCATACCACCACCATTCACGTCATCGTAAATTTGCAGTGATTTCACGCCAGGGATACTTGGCATTTGTTCACGCCAACGACGAGATAATTCAAACGCGTTGTACGGACGCAAATCTTCGTCTACCAACGGAGCAAGTAACTGTGCTTCAGTACGACCTTGGTTGAACACTAAGATATCGCGAATAAGCTTTTGACCAAATTCTCGCTCTGTCTCTTGATCTACTTTTTGCACCATGGCTTCTATGTCACGAATAGCATTGATTGTTTGTATATCAGATGCATTTTCATTCATTTCTAGGCGAATTTGCGGGAAGTCATGAGGTACTTTTGGTGTTGGCACCACTCGCACTTGGTTTGATGAAATTAAGCCAAACGTCAAAATCAATAAACCGATAAATGCAAATAGAACAAACCAACGCCACTCTACACAAAGCTCAATAAAACGTTTATATGGACCATTAACAAAGCTAAAGAAACGTTTGTTAAAACGAGCTCGCCAGCTATTGGGGTTAATTGGTGGAAACTTAGTATGAGCAATGTGAGCGGGTAAAATAAGTTTCGATTCAATCAAACTAAATATTAGGCACAAAATTACCACAACCGCGATACCGAAGAAGAATGCGCTCTCTGGTCCACTTGATAATGTAAATGGTGCGAACACGGCAATTGTTGTTAAAACACCAAATGTTGCCGGGGTAGCAACACGCTTTGCGCCATTTACCACGTTCACAACACCACCGCCTTTTTTCTCAATTTCGGTATAGGCGCTCTCTCCTATTACTATGGCATCGTCGACCACGATCCCGAGTACCATAATAAAGGCAAATAACGACACGATATTAATACTGATACCAAATAATGGCATCATCATCATTGCACCTAAGAAACACACAGGTAAACCAATCATTACCCAAAGTGCTAGCTTAAAGCGTAAAAAGATAGACAACATAATGGCAACCAAGATAGCACCTTGAATTAGGTTGGTTTTCATCATGTCTAAACGTGCGTTAAGGTAGTAGGTCATGTCCATTAAAGGCTCTAGACGTAGACCCGCTGGTAACTCTTTATTCTTTTGTTCGATAAACGCTTTAACCGAATCAGCAACCGGGATCATATTTTGTTCTTTGGTTGCTTTTACTGATAAATAAACGGCATTTTCACCATTAAATTTAAAGTAACGCTCACCTTCAATGAATTGGTCTTTGATTACAGCAATATCGTTTAAAAGCACTTTAGCGCCATTAGCACCAATTTTTACTGGGATCTGGCGGAACTCATCACCGTTATAATATTGGTTTTCAACGCGCACCGAGATAATACCTGCGTCAGTACGTAATTGACCTGCTGAAATATTAGCAGAGTAACGACGCACAGCACTGGCCACATCACTCAGTGTAAGGTTGTATTGACGCAGAGAGTCAGGATCGATTTCTATCGCAATTTCATCGAGTGGTACATCATTTTGTACAAGTGATACATTTGATAATTGCAGTAATTCATCTTCAATTCTGTTTGCAACTGGCTTTAGCTCAGTAAGCGGAATATCACCAACGAGCGTCATACCGATCACGTCCTGGCGAAATTCAACCTGGCTGATGGTGACAGGCTCCATTCCCGCAGGGAAAGTAGCAATACTGTCTACACGTAGTTTCACTTTATCGAGAACATCAGTAAGTTCTGCGTCCGTGTTGATCTCTAAACTCGCACGGCCACTATTTCGAAACGAGCGATATACACCACGCTTAATCTCGGTAACGTCTTTTAGTGACTCTTCAATTTTGATCAGAATACTTTCTTCAATTTCCTGTGGCGAAGCACCCGGATAATTGGCCTGTACTTCAATATAGTTAATTTCAACATTCGGGAACATCTGGCGTTGAATAGTGAAATAACTAATAATCCCCATGATGATGATAAACACCATCATTAAGTTCGCAGCGACCGAGTTATTGGCAAAATAGGCAATAAGGCCAGACTGTTTTTCTGTGTTTGTATCAGTCATAATGCTACCTTAAAGCTTTTCAACCGCTGCAGTTTCTGCATCGCTTGTCATTTCTTTCATACCAGCAATCTTCACTTCCATACCCTCTTGAGGATACTCAGGTAAAGTAAGAACCAACTGGTCATTCACTTCAAGGCCATCACTAATATAAAAGTACTCACCTTCTTCACGCACTACGGTTACTTTGCGTGGTTCAAGTTTATTCTCATCGTTAACAATCCACACTGTTTGGTTGTTCACCAAAGACTGCGGTAAACGGTAGATGTTTTGTAATGTTGCACCAGCAAAGTTAACTTGTACGTAAGCACCAAATTTAATTGGTTGCACGTCGTGCTTTAAGCCATATGGGTCATCAACACGAACTACTAGGTTGCTCATACGAGTCGCGTTATCAACAACACCTAAGTCACGATCAATTTCAGCTTCACGAGTAAAGCTGTTTAATCCTTTATTGATAATGGTCGCTTTTACGCCTTTTAAGCGTTTTAAGCGTTTTGGTAAAAATACACTATCGAAACCAGCGATTGGTACGATGATTTCTGCGCTTTCAATATTATTAATTTCAGCAACTTGGCTGCCCACATTAATGTATTGACCGACACCTATTTCACGGCTAATCACAAGTGCATCATAAGGTGCTTTCACTTCGCAGCGAGCAAGGTCACGCTCGGCACGTTTTAATGCAGCTTGCGCTGATTTAACAGCGGCTTGCGCGCTTAACACTTGAGGTTTACGTAGGAATAAGTCAGTGCGCTCACGTTCTGGGTAACGTCTTGCTTCATCTTCTGCTACTTTAGCTTGTGCTTGCTCTTCAATCAGTGCCGCTTGAGCACTGGCAAGTGCTGCTTCAGCTTGTAGTACAGCCGCTTCGTAGTTATCTTTTTCGATGGTGAATAACACTTCACCGCGAGCTACGATACCACCAGCAACAAAGTTTGGATGCCAGCTCGTTACTTCACCTGCCACTTGCGAGGCAATCAAAGTACTTTCTAGCGGTTTAACTTCGCCGTAACTGTTAATGATCACTTGATGATCATCGCTTGCTACTGGCTCAACCTGCACCAAAGGACGCACATCAACTACATCCTTGTCTTTAGGCTCTTGAGCAATAGCGTTGATTGCCATAAAACCAGCAACACCAACAATTAATGCAACAAATGGTAAGATCCATTTTAATAAACTTGTGCGCATAACTTACACCTATAATATTTTAACTGGCTCTATCATACCAAAGCTGACAGAAACATTAATGCGACATTTGTAAGGAACTGTTACAAAAACGGTTAAATAAAAAATATAAATCAGAAAAATGACTTAAGAACAATTTGTTACAAACAAAACAAAAGAAATATCAAAAACTTACAACCATACTTTCACACTTGTTAACAAATGACCTTTTATCAAAGAGTTAATTCATTAAACTTGATTGAGAAATAATTAAAGGAACGAGTTAACAATGAAAATAACAAACATTGCGCTGGCACTAAGCCTAGCACTTGCCATGAATGGCCACGCAGCCGAAGCTAAAAAAGAAGAAAAAAAGCCAAAGACGCTGGCTGAAATGATCAAAGATAAAAGCGAGTTTGCTGGTGTTTTCAGCATTTACCAAGATGCGAAAACGGGCGACAACTTAATGGTGATCGACCAATCACAACTAGATACCCCGTTTGTGTATTTTGCTCACACGGTCGATGGTGTTACTGATGCAGGTCACTTCAGAGGGGCATACCGCGAGACAAAGCTCATTGAGTTTCGTAAGTATTTTGACCGTATCGACATTATTAGCAAAACGCCACGCTATAAATTTGATGAAAGCTCTGCCCTAGCACGCTCTGCTGATGCCAATATTAGCGAAGCTGTACTTGCTAGTATCAAAATTGAAAAAGAAGAAGATGGTAAAATCGCATTTAATGTTGATAAGCTATTTTTAAGTGAAGCACTTCATAAAGTGTCACCTTGGTCGAACCCAAAAGATAAAAATGCCAGCAAACGCTTTAAACTTGGTAAATTAGATGACAAAAAATCACGAATTGTTAAGCAACGACCTTATCCAAATAATCTAGATGTTGTGGTTGATTACGTATTTTCTAATGCCAACCCAACAGTACGAGGTTCAAACGCCGTAAGCGATCCTCGTAATGTTTCAATTAAAGTACAGCATTCATTTGTCGCGTTACCAAAAAATGATTATCAAGCTCGCCAAGATGACGCGCGTATTGGTTATTTCACTAACGAATTCGACAATATGACATCCGCTGATTGGGCACCTTATGAAGATGTAATCAAACGCTGGGACTTACAAAAGAAAGACCCAACAGCGGCACTTTCTGAGCCAGTTAAACCTATTACTTGGTGGATTGAAAATACCACGCCAGTTGAGTGGCGAGACACTATTCGTGATGCAGTGCTCGCGTGGAATAGCTCATTTGAAAAAGCGGGCTTTAAAAACGCCATTGAAGTAAAAGTACAACCTGATGACGCTGATTGGGATGCAGGCGATATTAACTACAACGTATTACGTTGGACTGCATCACCACGCCCACCATTTGGCGGTTATGGTCCTGCCCTTGCGAACCCATTAACCGGTGAGATCTTAGGTTCTGACATCATGTTAGAGTATGTTTTCATGAAAAACCGTTGGATGTACGACACCTTATATACCCAAGGTGCAGCCACGCTTGAAACTAGCCAAAGCAGCACAGAATTACATTGCTCACTAGGTCACAGCATTCAAGAAAACATGTTACTTGCAAAAGGCTTAGGCACAGGTGCAAGCATTGAAGACAAAGAGATTTTACGTCAAGGTTTAACTCAGCTTGTTTTACACGAAGTGGGTCATACCCTTGGTCTTAACCACAATATGAAATCATCTATCTTGTGGGATGAAAAAGAAGTTCACGATAAGAGTAAAACGCAAGGTATCGTAACTGGGTCAGTTATGGACTATGCCCCAGCAAATATCGCCCCTATTGGCATGCAGCAAGGTGATATCTTCCAAACAAAACCAGGCCCTTATGATGATTGGGCAATTGAATATGGCTATAGCCAAGCTTTAGCTGATAAAGCCGCTGAGCAGCAGCGTCTTGAAAAAATTCTCGCTCGCTCATCAGAGCATGCTTTAGCTTTTGGTAATGATGCTGATGATATGCGTGCCCCAGGCCGCCATATCGACCCACGTGTAATGATTGGTGATATGTCATCTAATCCTGCCGCTTATGCTGATGATCGCATGGAGCTTATCAATAAGTTATTTACTGAGCTTAAAGACAAAGCCACTGTTAATGGTGAGTCATACCAACAGCTTGTTACCTCCGCGAACATTTTATTTAGAAGCTACAGAACACAAGCCGGCGTAGTATCTCGTCAAATTGGTGGTGTTTATGTAGAACGTAATGTGGTGGGCGATGACAAAAATGGCGCACCATTTACGCCAGTGCCACTTGAGCGCCAGCAACATGCAATGCAAGTGTTAGCCGACAAAGTATTCTCGCCTAATGTACTTGCTAACATGCAACCGCTTTATAACTACCTGCTACAGCAACGTCGTGGTTTTAATCATTACGGTAAAAATGAAGACCCTAAACCACATGGCATGATTTTAGGCATGCAAAAGTTGGTACTGGCTCAGTTATTACACCCGGCTGTAATGCTGCGAATTTCAGACAGTGCATTGTATGGCAACGAGTACTCACTTAATCAATTTATGAATGACTTAACGGCAAGCATTTTTGTAGATAGCAAAAAAGCAAATACTCTAAGTCACAATCTACAAGTTGAATATGTGAATCAGCTAATCGCGATTGCTGGTTTAGGTAAAGCGAGTAAGCACGACAACCTAGCCAAAGCTGCCGCGCTTTATCAGTTAAATCAAATTGCTGATATGAGCGTGCCATGGGGTGCAGACACCGCAGCAAAAGCGCATAAGCAATATATCGATCGCTTAATTAGTAAAGCCCTCGAAGCATAAGTAAAACAACATAAAAAAGGCTGCCAATTGGCAGCCTTTTGTTTTTAGGTAATTTAAGCCATTGCTGGGCGCGATTTATAATACTGAATACAACCTAATTGAGCGGCATTAGTTAGTAAAATCATTACAAAGGTCAGTATGTGAGACACGCTCGGTGTGGCCATTGAAAGCTCGGCAGCGAGGCCGCAGCTACCTGCAACAAATTGCAGACTAAAATAACGAGCACTTAAATTACTAATATTACCGCTTTTGATGGTTTTATAAGTTTGCGGCATAACACGAATAGAGCTCATCACTAAACCCACATAGGTTAGCCAGTTCAGCACCGTTGCTGTTTCATAATGAGGGTTAAGCAACAAACTAAAAGGCACGACCGACATGGCTAATAACCCGGCTAGTTGCATACGTTGCTTTCGCGCAGCATTGTAACGAACAAAGTAATAAAGAATCACACCACTTAGCATGCCTGTTACAACAAACGGCATGGCCATGTAAAAACGCTGGAAATACAGGTTAAAGGTGATGAAATACAAGCTTTGCGCGACACCAAAGCTCATCATTAACAGCGAAACGCCCGACACACTGCGATTTTTACGGATCTTATTTAAAAGCGGATAAAAGCTAAACGCCAAAATAAAGCATGAAATAATCGGCAAAAAGTGCGCCAAAACAGACCTCTCTCGTTACAATTTAGTTAATAAGTTAGCAGTTTATAAATCACCCATAAAATCAAGGTAAACATTTGTTTTTTAAGCAATTTAAAAGAGTGCGGCATTGTAATGAGAGAATATTAGAATGCAATTAAGAATAAAAAATAAACAACAGTCTATTGGCAAGATATCCATACAGGCTGTTTAGAACTGATGACACTAATTACTAACTTGAATAATCAAAGTTAACTGGGTAAATTGATTAAATAGCACTCAATAGGGTAAAGCCATGAAGTCAGTTTTATATGCACTTGTTTTGAGTGCCTTTTTAGTTGGATGTAAGAGTACGAAACAACCTACGCCACCGCCTAGTGTGGGCAGCTTACTCAACGCCGCACATTTTACTCAAGTTGAACTAAGCGACCCTGAGCTATTTACACTCCCTGCGGATGAGCAAAAACGTTTTCTTGATTATTTTACCAAACGTCAAGGTGGTGATTTTAGAGATGACCAAATCCTTTATCACTATTTAGAAAAGAAGCTCACCAATTTTAATTACTTTAGTGCCACACTCAATGCCCAGCAGACTCTTCAAGGTCATCAAGGTAACTGTATTAGCTTGGCAATTTTGACCCATGCATATGCTCAACTAGCAGGACTTCAAACGGGCTTTCAAGCGGTCTCAAGTGAGCCTGTTTATAGCAAACAAAATAACATAGTGTATGTGTCAGGGCACTTTCGCACCAAAGTCTACGCCCCTTTAAATGAGGACGATAATTACTTGGTGCCGCCAGGTACTGTCATTGATTACTTTCCTGCTCGCGGCAGTTTTTACTCTGGCCGAGCTGAGTTAAAAGACTTAATTAGCCGTTATTACAGCAACTTGGCTGCAAAAGCATTGGCCTTGCAACAATTCGATTTAAGCTACAGCTATATATTAAAAGCCAATGAATACACCCCAAATGCTGCATCACTTTATAATCTAGCTGCCGTATTACATCGCCAATCGGGTGATTTAGCTGGAGCAAAACATATTTATCAAACAGCAATGCAGTATGGCTTTAGCGATACGAATTTACTACATAATTACGCAGTTCTGGCCGAGCAACTTAATGATCAGGTTTTGGCAGAGCAACTCAATTCACAGTTAGCGATGCTTGAACAAGATCCATTCGAGTTACTGGCAACGGCAATTAACGCCCGTAACAATGGTAAGCTTTACAAGGCAAAACAACAGCTCGAAGACGCGATTGCATTAGCCCCTTATTTATCTGAACCCTATATAGAGTTAGCGATTATTAGTTATCAGCAAGGAAATGAACAAAGCAGTAAAGAATGGCTAGAAAAAGCCATTGAGATAGAAAATAAAGACGAAAAGCTAGCGCTATACCACGCCAAGCTTTTCGCCTTAAAAGACCAACACTAGGCTATAACGAGTAATAGAAGCTTAGCCAAGCCCGTAAATCATTTTCAAAGTCGTCGCCTTCTACCCGGGCGACGCCAAAATCAAGGTTTACATCGTTCAAACCTGCAGGCCCCATACCAAAGCTAAAGTCTCCTCGCCATTTTAGCCCGTAACTTTGTGCATAAACTCGGTTATCGACTTGATGCTGTTGGTAGTAAAGCCAAGGTAATGAATCTTTGTAACTAATCCCCCCGCCATAGCCTTTATAGCGGTTACCTAATTGGCTAATAAACGGCAGCTCAGGGGCAACAACAAAGCCGCTTTGCGTGTCTTTATTAATTAAGTTTGACTCATATCCTCCAAGCGTAAGGTTACTGTCATCGCGATATTGCTGAGCAAAATTAACATAAACAGGAATATCAAAGGCATAACCGCTCAATACTGTGGCAAAGTTATAGCCCTGCCAATTATTCGAGTCAGCATCACCGGATAGCCACTCGGCACTTACAGACTGAGCAAAACCATATCGTTGTCTGTCATGTTGCCATTTTTGTTCAAGTCCAAACTTTAACCATTGATCATCACCTTTACTAAAATCACTGTAGTTATAGCTCAAACTCGGTGTAATACTGAGCTGCTGAAACTGCAACGGGTAGCTCATGGCAAAATGTGCCCCTGTATTACTTATGTTCAGCGACGTTTGTGAATGGTACTGTTTTGCTGATTCGAGGTCGTAATCAAATAGCAGCGCTTTAAATTTTAAATCAAACGCAGAATACTTAGCGGCCGCGAACATCCCTTCTAGTGCTTTGTCATGTAAATCAGCACTATAGCCGGCTTGTAAATCGAGCTGTTTCAAGAAATCACTACTTTTCAGGCCAAGGGTAAGAAGCGATGATGAAGCCGAATAATACTGAGATGCCAACGAAAAGGTTGGTTTTTGCTGCCATATATCATAATTGATTGGCTCAGTTGGGCTTTGCGGGTAGATTTTCGCCTCAGGTAATACTTCGCTCGTTACCTGTCCTCGCGGTGGCGCTGCACTTTTAGCAAATTCAACAACCTCTAATCCTTGTGGTTGCTCAGCAAAATGCTTGATATTCGGCCCTTGTGCAGTGATCGATAAATACAAAAGTTCACCATTATGCATTGCCATTGGGTGCGCAACAGCTTCTTGGCCTTGTGTTAATTGGCGTAGTGAATTGCTATTAAGATCATAATGATACAAATCGAGAGCTTTATTTTTACCCGCGACAAAATAAATCCCTTTGCCATCTGCTTGCCAATTAGGTTGTGACACATATTGATAGCCTGCGGGCATAGGTACAGCAAGTGATTGCTGAGAGCTCACATCTTGTATATACAACTGCCAATTGGCATTCAATGTCGCTTTTAAATAAGCAAGTTGAGTTTTATTAGGGCTTAGTAATGGGTAGTCATAAACCGTTTCTAGGCTTTTCTCAAATAAAGGCGTAGCGACACCCGTATTGAGGTCAAGGCGCACTAGCTCAGAGAAGCCATGCTTAGTTTGCTCAGCATAAACAGTTTGCCCGTTATCACTGATACTAAAGCGGCGAAGCCCTGCATGATGCGTTAATGCGCTCACTTTTCCTGTGTCGATATCATAGCGGTATAGATCAGAAATACCTTGAATGGAGCCTTTAGCAACGGTTGTTGTGGCTGTGAAAAACAGTGTATTTTCATCTAACCACTGCGGGTTTTTTATACCCTGCCTATTAATTTGGTGAAGCACGTGTTTTTGCTTACGCTTAAAAACACTGGGGGCTTTATCAGCAATATCGACGGGATCATCATCAAGTAACGCTTGTTGCTGCTTTGCAAAATCATCGGCAGCCTGTTGATTGTCACCAGTACTGTAAATAACTAAACGCGTTTCACCATCTTTGTTTCGCTCAACGATGGCAAGCTTACTGTTATCTAAACTTAAAACAGGGTTCGAAGCATATAATTCAAGCTCTAACCAAAGCTTGCTTGTAAGTGCTTGCTCACTTACTTCTTTAGCCATTGCTTTATAGGTATACTCGGCAATAAAACGACGATAGAGACGCTCAGGAGAATTACCAAATACACCGCTGAAGGCTTCATTAAAAACACGCGATTTAACTGCTTGCATACGCGTCCAAACTGCATCAAGGGTTTGCGGTGAATGATTCTCTTCAAGCCAAGCAAGAAAGCGAGAGCCTATTAAATAAGCCATTGAGCCAGCTAAAAAACCCCCTTCGGTACTATTTAACTGGCTATATCGGGGCAATGCACCCTGCTGTGCAAATTCAACTAGTATTGCCTCTGATAGATTATCGTATAAACGGCCTCGGCCTGTCATTTTCGACTCAAGTAAGGTTGCATATCCTTCTGCAGCCCAGCGCGGCATGTCACTTTCGATTAAATCATAAATATCCCAACTATCGCGAATAGCTTGGCGCAAATCGCTACGAGTCGGTTGAGCAAGGTGCACTAAATGAATATATTCGTGCAAAATCAATAACTGCTGCCAGCTATCGGTGTTAGAAATCACGGTGTCAGATTGCGGAGGCGTTGTAAACAAGGCCATTAAAGGCTTATTCGTCACCGGCAAAGCGAACCCATTAGAAGCATTAAACGGGTCGAAAACCAGCACATCGACTACTTCATCAAGGGCACGGTTTTGCTGCTTTAATACCTTATCGCGAACAATTTCAAGCTCTGTAGCAGCAGAGCGTGCCCATTGTTGATTCTCAGTACTAAAATGCACGTTAAAGTGTTCAGTATGAATAGTTTGCCAAGTCTCTTGGCTTGAGGCATGGCCAGCGGCAAGTAACGCCACTGATAACAGAGCTTTTTTCATCACAATCCTTGATTAGCAAGTTGCTTAATTTAAGAATTAGTATGCGATGCTTTTTTAAAAGGCTGAAGTTAAAAAGTGTAAGAAATTACTCGATTTTAATCGGGCGAACCAAGTCTAACAATTGATAAATAATAAAAATAGTCACGGCAAACATCAGGCTGCTTCTTAATGCACCGATCCCCGCGATGACTAAAGCCGCGGTTACAAGTAACGCTATTACTGTAACAGCGACACTCACACACAAGCCTTTACACTCTTGCTGAGAACGTGCATAACACAGTAAGGCAACAACACCTGAAATAGCTAAAATAGGTAGAAAATAAATCATTGAGCACCGTAGTTATTAACGTTGCGTTAGTATACCTCAATAACAATACGAATCAACGGTATTGATAATTATTTTCATTTAGAACCAGTTACGCTCGACACCTTCGATTTCATATAGCGCAAAATCAGTAAACCGCTCAGCCAACTCAGCTTTTAAGTAAGGCATTGATACTGAACCAGAAGCCAGTTGTATATACAAGCTCTTAAGCTGCGATCTTCGCATTAAGTAAGTACTAGTTGTTGTGACGCTTTGCGCTTTGTAGATTTCAAAAACACGATATTGAACACCCAACATGCCCGTTTTAAATACAGCGAAGAAACGACCGTCGTGTTGATACATTGCCATACCGGTTTTTTGATAACTTAAAAACACACCGAGCATCAAAGTTAGTCCAACCGCAACACTCCAAAGCATCGTAGCAGCATCAAATAAGCTATTGAGAATTAGTGCTGAAAGTATGGTTGGCAACATAACATATAAAAGCGTATTTTTATAAAGTAAAGCCCGCTCAGGCTTAATAAAGTTAAGCGCCGTTAAATCAACAAACCAAGGAAATAACCAACGACACACAACTTGTATTTGCTCTTTAGTTAATACCGGCATTACTAAAGTTTGTTTACTTTTATGTGCGGCAACCCCTGCGGCCATACCGCCACTACTCACTTGCGGGCAAATTAAGGTAAAGCGATTAAGTAGCCGAGCAATAATATTTTGTTTAATTTGCACACTTTGAATTTTCGAAACACTTATCGAGAGTTGCTGACGCTCAAATAAACCAGCTACACGCTTAAATTTATCATCCTGAAAATAGAGCTGAAAATTAAAAAAGCGCACTAAAGCCATAACAACAGACAGTAAAATGGCACACAAAACAATTGTGATAACCATAATTAACACGGCTATTGCAGCAGCACTACCAACAAAGGCAGCTTGCTCATTCAGTATGGCCTCTAGGCGATTTATAATGGTTTTTTCGAGATACTCAAAAATCACATTCATAAATGGGGCAAGTGCAGCCAATGCTAAAATTGCCATGTTCGACATCAAACCAAATTTAGCAATTTCACCATTGCTGATCGTTAAGCTTTGCTGCTTGTCTGTTGCTTCACTCTGCTCAATAGGCTGCAGATCTTCTTGTTGTAACTGAGCTTTAAATGCCATGACTTGTTCGCGCACTTGCTCGGCATAGCTAAGCTTTACTCCCGGGATCACAGCTTCTTGAGCACTACTCCCAGCTGCATCAAAAATACAATTAACTAAATTAACCGGCTGAAAATAAAAAGGCTCAGCAATATTTACGTTTTGCACTCGAGCAAACTTTAAGGTTAATCGCTCTTTTTTAAACACCCCTTTATTTAGCAGTATTTCGTTGTCATCAGTAATTCGGTATTTAAAATTACGGTAATAAGCAAAGGCATACAGCACTAAAACTACAGAGGCTGCGGCAACTGCTATTTGCCCCCAAAACAGCTTTTGCTCAACTTGCGTGACAAATAACACTAAAATTGGCAGTAAGTTAAGTAAGCCATCTTTTATAAAGCGCAGTGCAAAATGAACAATAAAATACAGTAGTGCCCATGGCGACACGCGTTGCCATTGTTGATTATTCATCGGCAAGCTCATTATCTTGAGTTGTTGTATTATCACCATAACTTTGCACGAACTGTCGGACATCATTACATTGTTCGTCAGTTAAACCACTGATATGTAAATCAGCACTCATGCCACCGGCACTGTAGAGTCTAAGTGTTGCCAAGCCTAACTTTCGTTCAATTGGACCGCGATGAATTTCGGTGTGTTGCACGCGAGAAATAGGTAATAAGGTGATTTGTTGCCAAATTAAACCTCGCTTAAAAGCGATATCGTGCTCTCTTACTGCAACTCCTTTGGCGCGTATACTGTAGAGGTTGTAAACCATTGATAGGATTACCAGCAATGGCAAAACCAGCAGCCAAGGTGTAGCAATAGCCTCGCTAACGGCTGGATTAAAATGCCTTACAGCTATAATCACAGCCATGAGAGGCACATAAAACAGCAACCAATTTAGTTGTACATGCCATATCGCATTATCTGCAAGTGGTTGGAATTGAATAGTTTGATGCTTTGGGAGGGTTTCTATTTGTTGATTACTAAACACGGTAATTCCTTGTAAAGGCCAGCGGTGCCGGCCTTACGTGCTAACACTGAGTTGTTATATGTTATAAATTATACCCAGCGTAGTTTTGTTGCAAGTGTGTGGCTTGCTCCAGGTGCAAGTTCAACACTGTCATCAAGGACATTAGCCGCTTCTAAACACAGCATTACGTGGTATTCATCATCAGCAAAATTAGAAAGGCGTTTTGATTTATCAATCCAAGGATTCCAAAGCACACACGATGTTGAGTTTTCGCGTCCCACTTCAATAATGCCATCAGGCGTGATGATACGCTGAGTATCTTTCGCTTCGGTGTAAACCATGTCTGTTTCACGAGCGAACGACACTAATTCATTCTGCTCAAATGGACCTTCAGCAAATTCAATGTATTTCGCACCTTGCAAACCATCTACTTTTGTTTCTTCAATTGCAGGTGTTGGGAAATACGTGTGCAGTGCTTGAGTAAACTGTACAGTTTGATTATCTAAGTTAGTGGTTGTTAAACGCAGTTCTAAACTAGAGGTTAATATAAACTCAGCTAACAACTTAGTTTTATAAGGCCAATACTTTTCATCAACTTGCGTCATCGGCAGCGACAAACTGATATAAATAGAATCGTCTTGCTCTTTCACTTCTTCTGCGCGCCACAAACTTGTGCGAGCAACACCATGAGCAGGCCATCCTTCATTTTGGCTTACTCCGAACCATGGCCAACAAATCGGAATACCACCTCGCACACCTTTGCCTTCTTGGTAATCTTCTAGTTCAGAGACCCATAATAATGGCTTTTTATTGGTTGGCGTGAACTCAGTGATCTGCGCACCTTGCAGAAAAATAGTTGCGCTACAAAACTCACTAGCAACTTTAATAAATTCAAGCCCAGTTTCACTTTGCTCAATCGTAACTGATGGCGATAACTTCATAATTCGTCCCATTTAATGAAAGAAAAATCCACCTTACCCAATGCAGTGGCCATTAGTAAATAATATTTAGTTATTTGTATGAATTGTTTTACTACAAAGTGATGATGTCACCTCGAGTAGCATTTTAAGTATTAACAACAATTACTCCATCTAATTTTTAAACTTTACCTTTTAATTTCTACTCTAATTAATCACCAAACACGATAATAAGCATTATCGCCGAAAATTATAAGCTACATAGTTATTATTTATTTGAACTCAATTTATTAGATGTGTAATATTTCGCGATTGCGGTTGCCTCATGCCGCCTTTTTAAGAGACAGAAACATGCAAAAGTATGACGAGTTATTAGTGTCGCTGCGTAAAGTGATCAGAGCCATCGACCTTCATTCAAAACAGCTCAACAAAACCTCAGGCCTAACCGGCCCACAATTACTTATCATGAATGAGGTTGCACAAACCGATGGTATTACCGCCAGCCGCATCGCACAAAATGTAAACTTAAGCCCGGCTACGGTTACCAATATATTAGATCGTATAGAAAATCGTAATCTGATCACTCGTGTGCGTAGCCAATTAGACAAGCGTCGAGTTAGTTTGCATCTAACAGAAGCGGGAGAACAGCTACTAGAGCAAGCACCTCAACCATTGCAAGAGCACTTCATCGAAAAGTTCTCAGCACTAGAAGAGTGGGAGCAAAGTTTACTACTATCATCAATGCAACGCATTGCTGCAATGATGGATGCAGATCAACTCGATGCTTCACCGCTGCTTGAGGTTGGCGCAATCACCAAGACATTAGAAGCACAGTAAAAATTAAAACTGATTGATTAATATTAATTTTCTGTGTCTAGGCTTGGGTTCAGCCTGAATATCAACTATTCTTAACAGTACCCATTCCAACACTAGCGAAAATTCATGCTTAAACTATCAAAGTTAGCCCTTGCTATAGCCTTGGGCACAACTTCAAGTCTTAGTCAGGCATCTGAAATTGATGACCTTCAAGAACAACTGCAATTACTGAAACAGCAAATGCAGCAACTGCAAAGCAAACTTGATGCTGCCGAAGCAAAATCGCAGCAACAAGCCGAGAAACAAGCGCAGATTGATGCACAAGTAGCAAAACAACAAAAGCAACTTGAGCAGCAAACAGCGGCCGTAGAAGCACCTAAAAAAGAATCTGGCATTAAAGTCGGTGGGGCTGTACGTACCAACTTCAGCCATACGTCGTATAACGATGGCAATAAAAACCGCGGTGGTGACTTCGATTTTGACATCTTCAGGCTAAATTTTGCAGGCGATGTCGGTGATGTACAGCTTAACGCTGAGATCCGTTTTTTCGATTACATGACCGCAGTTAAGTATGCCTATGCAGCCTATGACTTTGCCGAAGACTGGCAGGTGCAGGCAGGTATTACCAAAGTGCCTTTTGGTAACTGGCCTTATAACTCACACAACTACTTCTTTGGCACCACTTATTATATTGGTCTTGAAGATGACCATGACCTGGGTGTGCTATTCAAACGCAAAATTGCTGACAACTGGCAAATTGACCTTGGCTTTTTCAAAAATGATGAACTAGGTGGCGTTGACGGCTATGTGGACGACAGAAGCGACCGTTACTCATACGACGTAGTGGGTTTCCGCTCTGCAGGTGAAGGTGTATACGCCGAACCAACCAATGCGATTGGTGAATACAACACCTTCTCTGGTCGTTATGGTTATCACTTTGAGCATGATGGCGGCACCACCGAGCTAGGTGTTTCAGCCTTATCTGGCGGCTTACATGATGGTGAAGATAAAGCTGGCGACTACTACGCTTGGGCTGTGCACTTAAACAGCACAATTGGTCCATGGAATTTCCAACTTCAGCATGGTGAATATAACTACGATATCGACAACGTCGACCGTATGGCCGTGGGTGCTTATGCGTTTTACGATAGTATTGCCGCAGAAGCGACCATGACTAATGCTAATATCGCTTACAGCCTTCCTGTAGAATGGGGTCCGGTAACAAACCTACAGTTTTACAATGACTACGGCATTATTTATGACAAGTCAGACAACAGCGAAGATACATGGATGAATGTAACCGGTGTATCTGTTGCTGCAGGCGGCTTATTCACTTACTTTGATTTTGTACAAGCGAAAAACCAACCATTCGTTGGTGGTTCAATTGCTGGCGACAGCGATGAGACTGAAACCCGCTTCAATATCAATATAGGTTATTATTTCTAATAGTAATATACCCGCTTAATATAGCGAGCTATTTAGAGGCAAGGAGATGTTCTCCTTGCCTTTCTTTACTTTACTCAAAAACTCACAATAATTTCACGATCTTCTTAGCTTGAGTAATAACTAGCTTAATTTATACCTTACTCCTTGATAGCCACTATGCTCATATTTCAGGTCCGTTCTGTACCTTTGCAAGCACGTTTTTCTGGCTATACAAATGTAAATCATTATTATATTGCGCCATTCTAAACATGTTTTATTGACAAAAGCTGTATGTAATTGAAGGATCGCAATTTTCTGCAGCTACATTAGGCAAACAAGTTGAAGCTGAGCTAAAGTTAAATAATCAACGTGGTGCACGCTACCTTGCTAAGCCAGTGAATACTCTAAAGGCTGTCAACTAAGTCATCTTATTGATAGCCTTGAGCTCTGTGAACAGCAACAAGCCACTTTGATAGAGGGTGCCGAGCAAGCACTGCAACGATTTAAGTTTTATCAGGCCCAACTTTATTGATGAATGTGAAAGCGGCGTTTACCGCCTATAAAAATGGCTGCTATCAATTACTCGGGTTATTGATGGTGGGTTTAGGTATCATAGGTATTGCATTACCTGTGATGCCTACAACTATCTTTTTTATACTAGCATTGGCGTGCTTTACCCGCTCATCACCTAAGCTCTCTGCCTGGCTGCTACACCATCCAAGGTACGGCCAGCCTTTAAGGTTTTGGCAAGAATATAAGGTCGTTCCTACTCGCGCTAAGTTCTTAGCTGGTTTTGGTATGGCTATCGGGTATTTCTTTTTACTACAAAGTGCCGCACCAATTTGGGTGATGTACTTAGTGGCAGTAATTGAATTGAGCGTGTTAGCCTATTTAGTTAATCGCCCCTCCGCACCAAAAAAATCAACACTCTTACAAGTTAAACTGAATACACACACCGGTTTAATGCTGCTTGCCTGTTTTCTCAGTTCGCAACTTGCTGTAATTGCTTATCTCGCTATTCATTTCTAAAACAAAGAAATGTAAAGAACGTAAACACGCTTGTTATTGGTAATGCAAATCATTATCATGCCTGTATCTTTAACGAATAAACCGCATTATGTTCTCATTTAACAAACGCAGCTTTTATAGCGTTAGCCGCGCCTTACACATATACCTTTCAACGGCCTTATTCTTTTTACTTATTTTATTTTGTGTCAGCGGCATCATTCTTAACCACGTTAGTTGGCTCGAAAATGATAAACATAATGGGCAAAATCAACGACTTGTTTCTGCAAAGTTATTCGAAAAAGCCCAGGAAAATATCGACACTTTACCGAGCCTCTTCCCCGAGATAGAAAATTACATGCAGCAGGAGTTTTCACTCAGCAATGTAAAAAGTATTGAGTGGGAAAAAGAAGATGCGTTAGTAATGCTCGACTACCCGCTTCCGGCAGGCTTTGCCTACGCCGAAATCGATTTTCAAACGGGTGAACTAAATATTGATTATCAAACCGGCGGCTTAATGAGCCTGATAGGCGACTTACACAAGGGCCGCCATACAGGTGAAACATGGAGCTGGGTCATTGATATCTCTGCTGTTTTGATGATTCTGTTTGCCATCACCGGATTAATTATTCTCTTTCAAAACCGTAAAAAACGGGCCGCAGGCCTTTGGTTAACGCTTCTTGGCGTTGCCACGCCTTTGGTCATTTATCTAGTTTGGGTGCCTCAACTTAAAGGAGTATCTTAATGAAACAAGCCCACTTAATCGCAGCTCTACTAATTGGCTGTTTATTCAGCCCACTGAGCTTTGCAAAAGATCCCAACCTCACCGTTGAATTTACCTTACCTGAGCTAGATGTTTCTCCATATCATCGCCCTTACGTGGCGCTATGGCTAGAAACACCTGAACGTAAACACGTTACCACTATTGCACTTTGGGTCGAAAAAGCTGAATGGTTTAAAGACTTACGTCAGTGGTGGCGAAAAGCAGGTCGTAGCAACGACAGCTTTGATGGTGTAACAGGTGCAACAAAACGCCCAGGCACTTACACCATTGAGTGGCAAGGTAAAGATTTAAAAGGTAATCCAGTTAAACCTGGTAGCTACCTGCTTAATGTTGAAGTTGTACGTGAGGAAGGTGGCCGAGATTACACCCGCGTTGAAATCGACTTAACGAAAGACGGCAAAGTCACAATTAAAGGCGAAAAAGAGTTCGCGACTAGCTTTGTTACCATTACCAGTAATTAAGGACAAACAATGAAATTAAAATTATTAAAAACGGCGCTGATCGGCGCAGTAACCTTCACAGCACTTGCCTCTGGCTATGCACAAGCACACGCCCGTTGGTTAATGCCATCTCACACTTCTTTATCTGGTGAGAAAACTCACTATGTGATGATCGATGCCAGTATTTCGAATGAGTTGTTTAGCCCAGATAAAGCATACCGCCCGAAAGAAAAAGGCGCAGAGTATGACGACAACTTATTAATTGCCCTTGCTCCAAATGGTAAGCCGGTTGAAGAAACTATCCGCGCATACTACTTAAAACGCAAAAACTCAGCGGCAGTGAGCTTAACGCAAGACGGTACTTACCATATTGCTATGCAGCAAAAACCAATGCTAATGACTTTCTATAAAGACAAAGATGGCAACCGTGGTCGTGTGTTCGCAGGTAAAAAAGAAGCAGACCTACCAGCAGGCGCAACCGATGTACGCACTGTAAAATCAATCGCAACTGTTGATACTTTTGTAAGCCGTAATGGTACTTCTAAGCCAACATTGCTTGGTCAAGGTTTAGAAATTTCAGGCCCAACTCACCCGAACGATCTATTTGCTGGTGAAGAAGCTAAGTTCCAATTATTAATGGATGGCAAACCAGCCGCTGACGTTGAGCTTGCTATTGTTCGTGGTAGTGCACGCTATCGCAATGAGCGTGACGAAGTGAAAGTAACAACCGATAAAAAAGGCTTCTTTACTGTGACATTCGCTCATGCCGATATGTATCTGATTGAAGCATCTGTTGATCAAAAACCAACAGAGGCCGATATCGATAATGTACGCTACTCATTATTCACAACGCTTGAAGTGGCGCCTGAGTAGTTTGCTAATTAGGCCTTAAAATTGGCCTAATTCGACTTTCGAGGAAGGCGATAGTCAACAGTGTGATCGCAGCTACCGTCTTTCTCGCAATCATTAACCCCATCACCATCGACATCCCAGCTTGGGTGCATGCCTTTTAATGTACTTTTTACGACGCTAATATCGGCAGTAAATTCACTTTGCTCATCACGGCGCGCGGCATTGCGCATTAAAAAGACCCGAATCACATAATCGCCATCATCAGAGATTTTAATCTCAGCATGATCACCTTTTACCGGGCCAACAAACAAAGCAGTTGGGTTGCCTTTTGGTAAAATATTAAAGTAGTTGCTTGAATTTGATGGAGCAAAATCAACCGTTAAGGTAGTGCCTTTATTAAGGTTAATTTGATATTCCAGCATCTCATAACCTTTAATTGTGTCTTTAACTTGCCAGCTTTGCTGCACCGCAATATCTGAAGCTAGCAACTCATAATGACGACTATTTGGTAAATTTTGTTCAGCAAACACCAAGCTACTTGTAGCCACCGAAAAACATAACCCTATCAATAACAACAACTTCATATTCAACCTCTTTTTGGATTCTTTTTTAGAGAATGATAAATACTGATTTTACAATTTTTAATTCTTTTAAAGTGAACTTATAGTTACTCCATCGCAGACACACTGCTTAACGAAACAGGATACCTACTATGAAACTTTTTACTTTAATCTCAGCTCAACCACACTTACAAAATATTAGCACTTTATTGGCACGTATTGGTTTATCGGCCATCTTTTTACTAACCGGCTTTAGCAAAATAGAGTTTTTCGATGCTACAGCGCAATATATGAGTAGTGTCGGTTTACCAGAGTTCTTACTGCCGTTTGTGATTGCCTTTGAAATTGTTGGCGGATTATTTATTTTACTAGGCTTTTTAACACAACTAACCGCTGTCGCTTTTGCTGGTTTCAGCCTAGTTAGTGCTTTGTTATTCCACTTTCAACTTGATGATCAAATGCAATTTTTAATGTTCTACAAAAACATTGCAATGGCAGGCGGCTTTTTAGCATTAGCCAGTGTTGGTGCAGGCAAAATCAGCCTAGATCAACTAGTGTTAAAACGTAGTCAGGCTTAACATTTATCCCAGCCAATAACCTAGGTTGTTGGCTGAATTTGTTTTTAAGAGGGCGCGAATATGGCAACGTTATTAACAGCAACCAGCCATGATATTGGTGGGCTCGATGTAAAACGCATCTTGCCTCATTTTGACAAAAAAATGGTTGGCCCATTTATCTTTTTTGACCACATGGGACCAAATCACTTTCCTCGCGGTGAGGGCATAAATGTGAAGCCTCACCCTCATATTGGCCTATCAACGCTCACTTATTTATTTACGGGCAGTATTTACCATCGCGATTCGCTAGGTAATAGCCTGCAAATAGAACCCGGCGATGTTAACTGGATGACCGCAGGTCGCGGGATAGTGCACTCAGAAAGAGAAAGCCTTGAAGTGCGGGCGAGCGAGCACGACATCAATGGTCTGCAATGCTGGGTTGCTTTACCTGAGAGTATAACCGAAATAGCACCGCGTTTTGAACATATCAAAAAACAGCAATTGCCTGAGAAAATCGAAAAAGGCGTGCTGATGAGACTCATTGTCGGTGATGCCTATGGCTTAAGCTCCCCTGTGAAAAGCTACTCACCGATGTTTTATGTCGATACGGTAGCAGAGCAAGGTAGCCATATAACTAAACCGCATCCTCATCATGAAACCGCAGTGTATGTTATTTATGGTGAAATTAGTGTGGGTGATACGCGCTATACCCAAGGCGACTTTGTACTACTTGATGACAGCGAACACGAAATAACGACTCTGGTGCACAGCCGCTTTATTTTACTCGGTGGCAGTAAATTCAATAAAGTCCCGTATTTACACTGGAATTTTGTTGCTTACAGCAAAGAGCGCATCGAGCAAGCAAAACAAGATTGGCAAGCACAGCGTTTTGCTAAAATCCCCGGTGATGAGCTTGAGTATATTGAGTTGCCCTCACCTAAAAAGTAAACTTTTTCAGTATTTACAGGTACTATTAGGTAGTTAAGTAAGCAAAGGAACATCATGCTAAGAATTACGTTAGAACAGTGGCGCATGTTTCGTGCTGTTGTTGAATTTGGAGGCTTTAACCAAGCCTCACAAGGTATTCATAAAAGCCAATCGAGTATTCATAATGCAGTTGGCAAAATTGAATCTGCACTCGATGTAAAGTTATTCAGCATTCAAGGCCGCAAAACCGTGCTCACTGAAGCTGGCGAAATGATGCTGCGCCGTGCTAATTACTTACTCGATGAAGCCGCAAAAGTTGAGGCAATAGGCCAGACGTTAGGTGAAGGCATCGAAAGCAAATTACGAATTGCTGTTGATGCTATTTTCCCACAGCAATTGCTTTATAAAGTGCTTAACGATACCTCGTCACAATACCCGCAACTGCGTATTGAACTCCATGAGTCTGTGCTGATGGGGGGGAATGAACTGCTCGAAAACGATCAGGTTGATATTGCTATTACCGGCTTTCCAATTGCGGCAAACTTTCACGAAGAATTATGTGATATTGAGTTTATTGCCGTTGCACACCCAGATCACCCTTTGCATGCAATAGAGCGTGAAATAACTCTCGAAGATTTAAAATCACACCGCCAAATTGTTGTCCGCGATTCAGCCAATAAGCACAAGCAAGATGGTGGATGGTTAGGTGCCGATCAGCGCTGGACGGTAACTCATTTGCGCACTTCTATTGATATGATCAGTAATGGACTTGGCTTTGCGTGGTTGCCAAAAATAGCAATAGAAAAACACCTTGCGGCTAGGCAAATGAAAGCACTTAATTTAACCCATAACAGTAGTCGCAGCGCTAAGTTACACTTGCTCTTTAAAGATGGTGATAAGCTTGGTCCAGCAGCACGCGCTTTCCTTGGAGAATTGCGTTACCAAGTGATGGAGAACCTATAGTTTCAGGGGCGTTTCAGCAATGCCTTTAACGCCCGGCTCGAGAATAAACACGCCACCACTGTGCGGGTAATCAGCGAGAACTGAGTCCTCCAGACCCACTGCCGCGGTAGTCACAGCTAAATGCATTAGCTCCTCGCCAACAAATGCGACACTCGTAACACGCGGTGCGGGCAAGCGAATAAACTGCACCTGCTCGCCGCTTGGTGAAAAACGATAAACGCCATAGCCATTCCAAGCGGCAACCCATAAATGGTCTTCGTTATCAACGGTCATGCCATCTGGAAAGCCCATACTTTCACTAAAGCGAATAAACTCTTGTTTATCAGAAAGCTCGCCCTGCTTATTCAGAACAAAACGATAGATAGTTTGTTTATCTGAGTCAGTAGAATATAGAAAATAGCCATTTTTACTCACCGCAGGGCCATTGCTGATGGTGTAATTATGATCAACAGAAATCGGAGCTTGCCCATGTCCAAAACGATATAACTTACCACTATTGGTTTGCTCTTGAGAGTCCATAGAGCCAAAAAAACCAAAGCCTTGGCGAGACGTTTTGCCATCGTTTAAACGATTTTGTGAGGGTTCATGGTCTATTGAATAAAGTAGTTCGCGGCTGAAATTTTCACTACAAAGTTTATAAATACCTTTGGCAAAGCCTGCAACTAGTTCACCCTGCTCGGTTTCCATAACCCAGCAAATAGGCTCTGGCATGGTAAACTGGCTAACTCGCATTGATTGGCAATCTAAGCGAAACAAGCGCTGCCCTAAAATATCTACCCAAAATAAGCAGTTATGTGCTTTTGCAAAATAGGCCCCTTCGCCTAATTGGCACTGGCTAGAAATAATCATTTTGATGGTGTCATCGAGCATTGGCTTCACTACACGAACAGCTGAACTATTCTCATTCTATCTATGTATGAAAATAAGTGCTAGGCCAGATAACCCCGCAACGAGTAAGATTATGCCGCGAATGGCCTTCTCGTTGAGGTTATTGTTAATCACAAACGACAAGCCCCAGCCAATTAAAATTGCTGGCAAACAAAAAAAGAATAGCTTTACATCAGTCATATCGGCGGAACCTGTAAGCATCAATACGATAATGCCAAACAGGTTTATAAACACGAAAAATGCACTCAAGTTAGCTTTAATTTTTTCTTTATCTTCAGCTTGGTAGAGTAGCCCCATTGGTGCACCTCCTGCAGAAGTTGTGGTACCCAAAAAGCCCGACGACATTGATGCTAGTAAACTAGTAATTGTTGAGATTTTCGGTTTCATACCTATGATAGACAAAGCCACCACCACCAAAATACTCACCCCTAGCAGAAGCTGATACTGCTTCGCATTGACATACCACATCACGACAGCAGCTAAAATGACACCTATAGCACCGCCAATAATAGATATACCAGTTTGCTTCATGTCTATCGCGCCACGGTGCTTAATCATTAATACCGACGTTAAAAACAGCGCATTCAAAATCATTGGCCCAGGCACCAGATCTGGCATTAGCCAGTAAAGCACAGGCACACATAACATTCCTAAACCAAAGCCAATAACACTTTGTAGGCAAGCACCAATAATCAGAATTAAATAAACAAGTACAAAGTCGGTCAAACTTTCTTACCACCTTCCTAAGTATGAGCTCTGCTGAGCCTAAATCGTATATTTTATTATTATAGTATCATTTTAATTATGTAAAATTTTTATTTCACGCTAGTCATTTTGTTATCGTTTCGCAAGATTATGTCCAACCCGCATCCACTATCAATGATTGTGCAGTCATCATACAGCTGTCATCTGCGGCCAAAAATAGCGCGGCATTCACTACATGGTCTGGTTGAATAGTTTCGTTAATACACTGACTTAAACGAACATCTTCAATCATTTCTGGGGTTAGCCAATGCGTAATCTGGCGCTCTGTCATCACCCAACCTGGTACCAGTGAGTTCACACGAATATTATCTTTACCATATGAAGCAGCTAATGAACGGGTTAAACCTTCAATACCCGCTTTTGCGGTTGTGTAGGCTGGCATGCCGGTCTGCTTAATACGCCAGCTTACCGACCCCATATTGATAATGCTACCACCGCCTAAACGCTGCATCTGCTCAACCACTGCTTGAGATGAAAAGAAACACGGGCGTAAGTTAACTGCAAACTTGTCTTCCCAATATTTCACATCCATATTCTCTGCAGCATGACGAGTGTCATCGGCTGCGTTATTAATTAACACACCAATATCACCTTGCTGCTGGCGAGTTTGCTCAATGGCCGCTTTTAAAGCTTCAACATCACGTATATCACAATGGATAAATTGTGGGTCAAATTCATATTTACCAGCTAATTTTGCGCACAACGCATCGCTTTGCTCAGTTGCAATATCAACAAAGGTGACTTTCGCGCCCTGCTCGCAGAACCGCCTTACCATTACTTCACCAATTCCCGATGCACCGCCAGTAATAAACACACTCTTACCAGCAAGGCTTGGGTAAACTGTTTTTAGCTCGTTTGAATTTGGCATGATAACCTTATGTTTTAAAAGTCATTACAACGTAAAGAAGCGATACTTATTGAGCCGCTTCTTTATCAGCGATTTCTTTTTCAATAAACGCCATTGCTTCATCAATCATGTACGTCATCATGTTTTTAGCACGCTCAGGATCGCCGCTCGCAATTGCGTTATACACTTTAAAGTGCTCCTCAGCGATGGCCTTTTTATTGCCTTTAGCTGGCGTAGTATGCTGAATACTCACGTGCAGCGCTGTGCGAATAAAATCACGTAATTGGTAGAAAAAACGGTTACCACTGGCATGTAAAATTGCCGTGTGAAATGCAAGATCAGGCTCATGCATCACGCCTTCAGGCTCTTCTGCCGCAGCTTGCATTTTATCTAGTGCCATTTTAATTTCTGCAATTGCCGCTTGGTCGCCTTTTCTTGCTGCAAGTGCTGCTGCTTGAGGTTCGATAGCCAAGCGCACTTGTAAGAATTCTTTAAGTACGTAAAGTGAAGGGCTGCTTTCTAGTAACCATTTTAATACGCTTGTGTCGTATAAGTTCCAGTTCTCCGCCGATTCAACACGAATACCTTGTCGTGGACGAGAAGAAATCAGTCCTTTTGCAGCAAGCATTTTCACTGCTTCACGGACAGCTGTGCGGCTAATACCATACACTTCACATAGTTGTGCTTCAGTTGGTAGCCCCGTTTCAGTGTTATAATCACCAACAATAATTGCTTTACCGAGCTCATTGGTAACTTGTTGTGATAAGTTTAAATTTTCTAAACGCGCCATGTGTGTTCCTCAAAAGATCTGAGTAATATGATACATCTATAAAGCTATTCCGTCATCCTGCAAATAATCTATTAAAATCAATAGCAAACAAAAAACAACCTAATACAAGTGTCTAAAATTCACACAGTATAGTCACCATTTAGAACACAGACTGTCACCTTATTTTAACAAATCTCTTTCACTTGGCCTATTTATAATATAATATTTTTATTCAACAATTATAAAGCTAAACTCTCTTTTCAAAATTAGGTGGAACACACGATGGTCGAACTAAGTACCTTAGACTGGGCAGTGCTAGCAGGATTTTTTGTCCTGTTACTTGGCGTTGTCGTGATGTCTATGCGACAAAAAGAAGAAGACACCGCTGATTACTTTTTAGCGGGTCGTAATGCAAGTTGGTTAGTGATTGGTGCCTCTATTTTCGCATCAAACATTGGCTCAGAACATTTAGTGGGTCTTTCAGGTTCAGGTGCACAATCGGGTATGGCACTAGCTCACTGGGAGATGCAATCGTGGATCATTCTACTACTCGGTTGGATTTTCGTGCCTTTCTATTGGAGTAGTAAAGTCTACACCATGCCTGAATTCTTAGAGCGCCGCTTTAACTCTAAATCACGTACTTTCTTATCTGTAATCTCATTGATTAGCTATGTATTAACCAAGGTCGCAGTAACGGTTTATGCCGGCGGTATCGCATTTAAAACAATCTTAGGTATTGAGAGTATTTGGGGTATCGATTTCTTCTGGATCTCAGCCATTGGCCTTGTAGTGATCACGGGTATTTATACGGTGCTTGGTGGTATGAAAGCCATTATGTGGACCTCTGTGTTGCAAACTCCGGTGCTCATTATTGGCTCCTTAGTCATACTCGTTGTTGGTCTAGATAAAGTAGGTGGCTGGGCAGAAGTTGAGCGTATCAACGATGCTAATATGCATCTTATTCGTAGTGCTTCAGATGCTGAGTTCCCTTGGCCTGGCTTTGTATTTGGTTCATTCATTATTGGTTTTTGGTATTGGTGTACCGACCAATACATCGTACAACGTGTTTTATCTGCAAAAGGCATTAAAGAAGCACGTCGCGGTACCATGTTCGCCGGTTACTTAAAGCTACTTCCTGTATTTATCTTCTTAGTGCCGGGCATGATTGCATACGCATTGAATGTTAAAGGTATTATTAGCTATGACAGTGCTGACCAAGCATTCCCAACTCTCGTTGCTGAGCTATTACCAGCTGGTGTTAAGGGGATTGTAATTGGTGGTTTAGTAGCAGCCCTTATGAGTTCTTTAGCATCATTATTTAATTCGTCAGCGACCTTGTTCACGATTGATTTCTATAAAAAATTCAAACCTGAATCATCTGAGAGGCACCTTCTTAAAGTAGGCCGTATTGCCACTATCGTTATTGTTATATTAGGCTTGCTGTGGATACCCGTCATGAGTTTAATAGCCGATGTGCTTTATGAATACTTGCAAAGTGTGCAGTCTCTTATTGCACCGGGAATTGCAGCAGTATTCTTACTAGGTTTATGCAGTAAACGCATCACTCCAACTGCTGGTTTTGTGGGTTTAGTATCAGGTTTTGTGCTTGGTATGATCCGCTTAGTGTTGCTGCCATTTAAAGATGATTTAACAGGTTCATCATTTGCGTGGATCACCACGATGAACTGGTTATATTACTGTATTCTGCTATTTGTCGTGGTCGTTGCGATTATGATTGTGGTGAGTATTTTCACCAAGCAAGCAGACGAAGAACAATTGAAAGGTCTTACTTTCTCAAGCCTAGATAAAGCAACGATGAAAGAAGTAGCTGCTGGCTTAGATAAGTGGGATTACATTCATACCGCGGGTATTATTGGTATTACTGCCTTTATTTACTACCGCTTCTGGTAATCGTTCGTTCCCAAAGTTGTAGGGCGCCAATTGGCGCCCTTTTTTTAAAAATTTTTAATCGGCGAGTTCTGGTGAAAACACTGGAAAGCCGTTTTTATCCCACGTAATAATGCGTGCTCGCGCATGGCGATTTGGATCTGTAAGCGGTGTGCCTTTCAGCTCTTTATAATCACGACTGTGATAAATCATTAAATCGGTTACACCATCTTCAGCTTTTACAAAACTGTTGTGCCCAGGGCCAAAACGACCTAGCTCAGCATTGGTGGTGAACACCGGCTCAGCCTTCTTATGCCAACTTGCAGGATCAAGTAAATCAGCATTCACATCTGCCCATAGCAAGCCCATCGCATATCGATGATCGGTGGCACTGGCTGAATAAGTAGCAAATATTTTATCGCCATGGGTGATGACTGCAGCACCTTCGTTAACCTTATAGCCTTGCAGTTCCCAATCAAGGGTTGGCTCTGTAATCGTGATAATAGGCTCTTTAATTGATGTTGGTGAGTCCATTTCAGCTAACCATAAAGCTGAGTTATAGGTTGCAGGCTGGTTCTGCTGCGCCCAAATCATATAACGCTTACCCTTGTGCGTGAAACTTGTGGCATCAAGCGAAAAACTATCAAGGTGGCTGGTTACTTGCCCCATTTCTTGCCACTCACCTTGCATCGGGTTAGCACTGTCGTTTTTAAGCGCATACATACGAATACTGAACGGCTTTTCGATATCACCTGCGGCGAAGTAGATATACCAACTGCCATCAATCTGATGTAGCTCAGGGGCCCAAATATTGACACTCATTGGGCCTTTATCGCGCTTTTGCCAAATAACTTTCGGCTCTGCTAATTTTAAATCGTTTAAACGACAAGCTTGGCGCAGCTCAATTTCATCAAATTTCGGCGAACTACCAATAAACGTGTAACAACCACTTTTATCATCACGAACTAACCATGGATCAGCACGTTTGAGTACAATGGGGTTATCAATTGGCGCAAGAGTCTTGCTACTATTAGCATCAGCAAAGGCTGGCAATGACGAGGCGCTTAACGCACTAACAAGCGTTAGCCGAGATATTTTTTTGAGCATAATGTGTCCTGTATTTCGTCTCGATTTTATTGTTAATATTGTATTACATATTATATAGTAGCTGAATGAACACAAGAGTTAAAACAACAAAAGGTATTCAAGCATGAGACTCGTAAGTAACGTGACACAAGCGATGAAGTGGCTTTCAACAGGGCTACTTTTTTCTGCCGCAGCCGTATCTGCAAAGCAAGTTGAAGTACACGATCCGGTCATGGCCAAAGAAGGCGACACGTATTATGTATTTAGCACAGGCCCAGGCATTACTTATTATGAATCGAAAGATTTAACCAACTGGAAACTCACAGGTCGCGTTTTTAAAGATGAGCCAAGTTGGGCAAAGCGTGTTTCCCCTAATTTCGGGGGCCACTTATGGGCACCCGATGTGTACGAGAAAAATGGTAAATTTTACCTTTATTATTCAGTCTCTGCATTTGGCAAAAACACCTCTGCAATTGGTGTAACGGTTAACGAAACCCTTGACCCAGCCTCACCTGATTACAAGTGGATTGACTACGGTATTGTGGTTGAATCAGTACCAGAGCGTGACGATTGGAACGCTATCGACCCTGCGATTATCGTAGATGACAAGGGTACACCGTGGATGAGCTTCGGTTCGTTTTGGGGGGGCTTAAAGCTAGTACAACTTGATGATGACATGGTTCGCTTAGCAAAGCCTGAAAAATGGCACCACATTGCGAGTCGTCCAAACACGGAGCATGGTCCGATTGAAGCACCTTATATCTTTAAAAAGAACGGCTATTACTACCTATTTGTATCATTTGATAAGTGCTGCCAAGGTGTAAAAAGTACTTACAATGTTCGCGTAGGTCGCAGCAAAAATGTTGAAGGCCCATATTTAGATAAGCAAGGTCGCTCAATGATTGATGGTGGTGGTAGCTTAGTTATTGAAGGTAACAAAGATTGGGCAGCCCTTGGTCACAATGCTGCATATACCTTTGATGGTAAAGACTATTTAGTATTACACGCCTACGAAACAGCAGATAATGGCGTGCAAAAGCTACGTATTTTACCTATGAGTTGGAAAAACGATTGGCCTGTTGTTAACCCAGCCGACCTAAATAAGCTTACAACCAAGCTTAAAAAGTAATTATTCAAACGTAAAAAACCTGCAAAATTGCAGGTTTTTTATTTACTTAAGTGACCTAGTTTGAGGTTCCAAGAAGGTACTATTAATTAAAATCAAGCAAGGTAATATCAACTAGCATGGGGCTTTGACAGCCTTGCTGATGCTTCTCGTCAATAAACGAGCTATACACATCACGTGCAAGGTGCGCAGGTATTAAAATCTCAAAGCGACTGCCTTTATTCATTAATTGCAGCGCCTCTTGTAAGCCCACTATCGCCTCTGCAATTTCGTACTCTACAGCAGCACCTTGCTTGCGAGTATCGAATAACACCCGACCATTTTTAAGTGTAACCCGTTGATGCACAACCACTGTGGCATCCCAACTAGGTTTATCCCCCTGACCTTGCTCAATTATTCGATAACCAAGCCCTGTGGGTGTGTGATAAAAACTGTGTTGCTCAGCGTTGTTATCTAAAAGCGACGGTAAGATTTGCTCTTTAGCCGTCGCAAACACATTGTTGCTTAACATAGCCAACTCTTTATTGTGTGTTGATTAAACGAATACCATAGATACCACCAGCAACAGAGTCTTTGTCGGCAGCAAAACGTAAGGTAAGCGTTTTCGACTTTTTCATTGCCTCTGTTAATGGGTAATCAATGGTGTAGAACTCATCAGTTGGCTTGCCTACGGGCAAACTGACTGCAGCTAATTGCTCACCATTTAAATTAATAGAGAAATGACGGTCCACATCGCCAATAAAATAGCGAACACGCAAAGCAACCGCTTTTTGTTCTGGGTTACTAAGCTGATACTCAAACCAACCTGTCGCATCGCGCCAGTGATGACCATTATTGACACCTGCACGGGTTCCTTCACCTTTAAAGTCGTGTTCAACTTCAGGTTGTTGCTCACCCGGCGTAATTTGATCAACGGTTAATAAACGAAGTTGCTCTTTCGCTTGTTCAACAGCTTTTGCATTGGCAACAAATTGCGTGAACTGAGCTTTGCTTTGCTGCGGCCAATACACTTGATAACGACTATCGTGTAAGCGGAAGAACGGAATTAGCTCAGTACTTTTGGTGTTATCGATACCTTGTTTAGCAATCGCCACATTTTTATCGGCGATAAATGCAAGCTCTTGGCTCGGTTTACGAGTGAGATCGGCAATAAATTTTTCAGGCTCACTCAGCATGATTGGCAGAGCTTCTGGCGGACAAGTTGGCCCTGCAGCGATGTGGCCCATGCGGCTATTGTCAGCAACAAAGTTAAGCTTTTCATTTGCAAAAGCGTGTACTTTAGTAGCCATTACAACAGGTCCGTACATCACAGAATAATAATGCTGACCATCAGGTAGCTGCTCAGTATAAAGCTTAGGGCTAAGTTCAAAAGCAAGCTTATCACCGCTTTGCCATGCATGGCTGATACTGTAGTAACCGTCTTTTTCGGTTGCGCTTACAGCCTGTCCATTTAAAGTAAAGCTCAGCTCACCCTGCTGCCAAGACGGTTTACGAATATGAATTACCGACTCAGAGCTTTGCTCTTCAGACAAGCGATTCACAGTAAGTGAGACCTTGTTATCATCTGGGAATTGGCTGTCTTGCGTGATCTGTAAACCCTGCTGCTGCCAATTTAACGTGCTTGGAATAAACAAGTTTACCCATAACTCTTTACCGGTATTGCTATAAATCAGCTCACCATATTTGCTGTGATTTTCAATACCTGAGCCTACGCAACACCACATAGAATCTTGCACTGACGAATACATGCGGTAATGCCCAGGGCGCATTGAGGTAAAGTAAACAAGACCACCATGCTCTGGGTGTTGTGAAGATAAAATATGGTTATATGTGGCGCGCTCATAATAGTCTAAATAGCGCGTATCACCGGTTTTTAAGAACAATAATTTACTCAGTTTCATCATGTTGTAAGTGTTGCAGGTTTCTGGGCCTTCAACATCTTCAACCATTGGCGTGAAGTCACTTTTATCATGAAAATGCTCACGTACCGAGTTACCGCCAATAGATACTGAGCGCTCTTGGCTTACTGTTTTCCAGAAAAAGTCAGCACCTTGCTGCCATGCTTTATCATCGCTGGCATTAGCCACTTTCAACATACCAATAATTTTTGGTATTTGTGTATTGGCATGCAGGCCAGTTAACTTATCTTCTTTATGTAACAACGGTTCAATAATGATGTTATGAGAGAACTGTCGGGCTAGTTTTAAGTAGCGCTCATCGTCACTGATAAAATACATATCAGCAAAAACATCATTTAAGCCACCATGCTCTGAATACAGCATTTGTTGAACTTGCTCATCAGTTAGCTTAGCAGTGGTCGCTAAGAACCATTCGCCTAACTTAAATAGCATTTGTTTGGCTTTATCACTGCCTGCCACGTCGTATGCATCACGCAAGCCATGGAAAATTTTATCGATGTTATAAAGTGGTACCCAGCGGTCGTTTAAGCTGAATAAGTCGGCTTTGATTTCACCTCTTTCAATCTGCTGCCACATTTCATCGCCATTTGGGATACCGCCTAAGTAACCACCTGTGGCTTGTTGAGCGCGATCCAGCTCACTCAGCATATAATCTAAACGCTGCTTTAATTCTTCATCACCTGTGGCAGCCCACGCAAGGCTCAAGGCAGAAAGATAATGACCGCCAATATGCCCATCAAGGCCTGTACTTTCCCAGTTGCCATAGTTTGGCGCTTTTGGCTCAAGGCCTGCTTCACGCAGATAAGGAGCAAGCAGCTGATCAGGATGAAGTGCTAATAAATAACGCACATTCGTTTGCTGTGCATGTAAAAATGGGCTGGCGCTTAAACTTACTTGGTTTAGGGCAAATAAATGTTGTTCGCTGGTATGTTCAGCATGCTCAACAGAAGCAGCTTGTTTACTGTCAGTTGGCATTTCACTGCAACCGCTCACAGTTAATATTGCAGCGCAAACGCTTGCCAAATAGCTAACTTTGAATGTGTTCATACTGTTGTCTCCCAGCGAATTGTTATTTTAAAGAGCAAAGCGCACACACTTATCTAGTGTGTGCGTTTAAAGAGTGGTTATTTTGGTAGGCGCTTATGAATAACCATATCTGTATAGTACTCATCGGTAATTTTGTATTTTTTCAAAATCAGACCTAGTAAGGCGTGGAAAACACCCGGAATGATAGTTAGCATCAGTGCTAAGCCCATTAGGGTAAATTCGGTTTGCTCAACGTTAGGCTTGTACTCAAAAAATGCCAGTAATAAACCACCCGCTAAGCCCGCTAAACCGCCCCCGGCTTTTTGGCAGAATGAAATACCACCAAACGATAGGCCCGATGCACGAACGCCGTCTTTAATTTCACCGTAATCAACGGCTTCAGCAATGGCAGACCAGAACACTGGCGCATGTAAATCAACCACAAATGACAAGATGATATAAAGCACAAACGCCATCATCACATCGCCAGGTTGCACCACAAAGTACATTAGTAATGAAATAAATAGCACGGCAATTTGTGATTGACGGAATAGCTTCATTTTACAGTAACGCTGGGTGATCCACGTACTTGCCACCATTGAGACAATAGATGCTGCAATACCCGCACTGGTAAAGGCACCTGCTAAATCTGGTACACCTAAGTAATAGGTTGCGTAATACATAGCGACACTGCCACGAATCGCATAACCAAGCGTACCAAGTACACATGCTGCACACAGTAGTAACCACTGGTCGTTTTTAATAAGTACTTTTAATTGCGTAAGTACGCCTTCGGTTTGTGGCTCATGGGTAATACGTTCGCGAGTAGTAAAGAAGCAAAACAAAAATAGTGCTACGGCACATGCCGATACCAATGCCATTGCCAGTTTATAACCATACGACAAGCTGCCATCACCCCAATATGAGGCAAGTAGCGGCACTGAAAATACGATCACTACATTGGCAATCTTAGCGAAGAACATACGGTAACCATTAGCTGACAAACGCTCTTTAGGATCGGCAGTTAATACACCAATGTAAGAGATATAAGGAATAGCAACACCGGTAAACATCAAGGTTGCAAACAGGTAAGTGGCATAAGCCCAAGCCAACTTCATGTTGTAGTCGAAATCAGGCGTAGTAAATAACAGTACGACCGACAAACCATATGGCACAGATAAAAATAAGAACCAGTGACGGAATTGACCCCAACGGGTTTTCACTTTGTCGGTGATCACCCCCATTAATGGATCGGTAAAGGCATCAACAAAACGCGCAACTAAGAACAACACACCCATATCAACCGGATCAAGCCCGTAGATATCGGTGTAAAAGAAAGACATAAAATAGAATAACGCTGCAACCATGACATTTACTGCCATGTCACCGGCACCAAAGCCGACCTTTTCTACAACGGATAACTTTTGAGATTCCATACAACAACACCCTAATTGGTCAATAGTGAGCCGCCGCTCACTATTTCAAACAATGTCGAAAACCTTCAACATTGTGTATCAAATAAATTTACAGCCTTAGATATTACACAGCTTGGCCATAGCGTTCGTTATTTTTGTAAATTTAATGCTAATCTAATTAATAGTATTATCATACTTATTAAATCGCAACTCTTTTCGACCGATAGTTTGGTTTATAAAAACCAATAAAAAACCCCAGCAAAGCCGGGGTTTTGGGTCTATTTTAGAAATTTAGAAAGAATAACGTGCGCCAAGTGCAAACGTTCGTGAGTAGATACCATTACCAAAGTTAAATAGGTTGTCGTTACCTTCACCATAGTAATTTTGATATACGTCATCTAGGATGTTCGTTGCATCAAAAGTAACCACTAAATCATCATTCACATTGTAGCTAAATTGGAAGTCTAAGCTTTGCTCAGGACGACTCCAAAACTGAATTGGATTAGCAAAGATTGCCGCTTCGTTACCTGTGTAGAACTCAGAACGCCACACATAAGATAAACGCATGTCGAATGAATCACGCTCGTAGATACCTACGATGCTGTACGATTCATCAGAAACACCGGCCATTTGCGAATCAACATAACCAGAGATTTCACCTAGCTCATTGAATTCAGGTGTATCCTGTTCTGAATCAAGCATCGTGTAGCTTGCTTGCACACCAAAACCGTTTAAGTAATCTGGTAAATTTTCAGGGAAGTAAACTAAACCAATTTCTAAACCAGACAACTCACCGTTTGAAGCATTCACTGGTGCGCTTAATACATATGGACGTGTTACGCCGTCATCACCTTCGCGCACAACTTGCTTACGACCCGCAACAACTAAGCCTTCAATTTCACGTTTAAAATAAGCAGCATAAAGTGAGCTTGTATCTGCGAAGTACCACTCAAGTGATACGTCATAGTTCTTTGATTCTGTAGGTTTAAGCTCTGGGTTACCACCATTACCTGTACCGTATGTTGCACCTTCTGTTAGAGGATCGTACCAGTATTGCAGCGCGTTTAAGTCAGCAAAGTTAGGCATACGTAATGTTTCTGTGTACGCAACACGACCCACTACATCATCTGTGATGTTCCAGTTAAGCACAAAGCTTGGTAGTAATGCGCTGCTATCAGCACTTGCTGAGCTTTCTTCAAAAACGTTTGAGTTCATTCCGCCAGATTCAGCGACAAAGTCCATATCTTGCTCGTAGCTTACATAACGTAAGCCAAATTCACCGCTAATATCTTCCGTTAAGAAGAAGTTAGTTGTTGCATAAAGCGCGTATGAATTTTCTTCGATATCAAATGTTTTGTATACGTCCTCAGCTTCAATGCCATAAACACTACGAACAGCATCGCCGTTATCTAGCATGTATCCACCATCAGCAGTTATAAAGCTGTTGAATACGTCAGCGCGGCCATCGAAATAATCATCAACCTGGAATACAACGCCTGTACCATCGCCGGATGCACCCGCAGCTGCTAGCTGTTCAATAAAACTTGCTAAAGAAGTGTTAGCAATGCCAGCATCTTGACCACGTGTGTATTCTTGCGCTGTACGTTTTTCGTAACGACCACCAAACTTCACTTTATCGAAGATAGCGCCGCCAATAAGATATTCTGCATCAAATGTGAAGGTTAGTGCATCACCGGCATTACCGCCGCCATTGTCATAAATAGTGCCGGCATTCCAGTTTTCGATAGCAGCCATATCTGCTTCGTTTACCGCTGTATTTGGGTTATCCCAAAACGCGATACCTGGTACACCGTCTTTATCGTTAAAGTCAACGTCTAAGCCATAAGCTCTACGGTCAAAGCGCATTGCAAAAAAATCTGTTTCGTACTCACTGTCTTGGTAAACAACTTCAGTGTTGATGGTGAGATAATCGCTTGCTTGCCACTCGGCTCCTAGAGCATATAAGTAGCTATCTGTTTTACCGTATGAAAAATCGCCACTTTGGAAGCCACCTGCTCCAATTGCTTGCTTTTCTTTAATTACGTTAGTGCCATCAAACACGGTTGGCGTTTCAATAAAGCCGTTGCCGTTTTCAAAGGTATTTGAGAACCACATCGCATTTTGCGATTCGTTTTCGTAACCTGTATAGAAACCTTCGGCTGTAATTTCGAGGGTTTCATCTGGTGCCCACTGTAAAGATACAGACGCCGCAGGACGTTTACGAAGACCTGTGTATGAAGCACCAAAAATTGCATCACGCGCTAGTAAATATTCAGTTGGCTCACCATTTACATCTAAAGTAGAACCTGATGCAGTAGGTAGGCCTAACTCAGTACCTTGAGTCCAAAATTCATTCGGTATACGTGAATACGGCGAATAATTAGCCTGCGGTTTATCAGTAAAGAATGGAAATGCAGCGCCCGCAGTCATAGAATCATCGCGGTAATGTGTTTCAGCGTATGAAATATTAACTAACGCACCAAACTCACCAGCACCGTCGATTTCCCAACGGTTAGAGAGTAATGCACTGATATTTGGATCAACTTCATCGGGTTGATCAGAGTAAATCGCACGTGCCGCTAAAACAACTTTTTCACCTTCGAAGTTGAAAGGACGGTGAGTTTTAATATCAATCGCACCTGCGATACCACGTTCGATTTGATCCGCCGAACGGGTTTTATAAACTGTTACGCCTGAAAGTAAACTTGCAGGAATGTCTTGCAGTGCCACATCACGACCCGCACCTGTAAAGATAGCACGACCATTAACTGTGGTATTAACATCAGTAAGACCACGGATTGAAACCGCGCTTACTTCACCTGCACCACGGCCCGTTGTTTGTACACCTGTTACACGTTGTAGTGCTTCAACTACGTTGTTATCAGGGAATTTGCCAATATCTTCAGCAACAATTGCATCCACGATTTGAACGCTTGCACGTTTTTCATCTAGCGCTTTGTTTAAACTGCCGCGAATACCTGATACTTGAATGACTTCCATCTCATCGACGTTATTATCAGGAGTTTTTGGTGTTTCCTCCTGCGCAAAAGCAAATTGACAGGTAAATGCCATAACTACAGCACTGGCTATGTGTGTTCTTTTAAACATAAGCGGTGTTCTCCAAATTATAGTTATATCGGTCCGCTGAACTTTCCCCATTCAGTTACCGAAGAGTGACCACTGCATTGTGCATCGTGTGTTGTCAAAACGGTGCGCGAGTGTGTCTATATTTTTTATGTTAATACATTGCTGCCTGAACTTTAATCATATTGTATGATTATTTAACAGTCAACTCAAAAAGCCAAATTAAAATAACTGTCATTATGTTTACAAAAAACGTTGCAATTATAACATGTTACAAACTCAAAGCGTGCTGCGTTTTTGTTTTGGGAATTTATTAAGGCCCATTATTATCAGTAGCTTAGCGTTTACTGGTTTGCTTATTTAATTTGTCTTTCACTCATCTAGAGCAACAAAAAAGGGCTAACAAGTTATTTACTCGGCGTATTTTGGTGCTACTATGATTAAAATACAATAATACAATATAGAGCTATTTTTTGCTGCACTTTTGCTGATTTGTTTTGATGTAAACAATCAGTTACTCAGTATAATCAGGCGTACACTGTGTATTATCTGGTCACTTAGAGCGAGCCTTAAGTACAAAAGCAGCAGTTCGAACAACAATTATTAATCACAGAGGACACTCATGAAGAAATTGAAAGCGTTAGCGCTGCCATTGCTTTTTTCGAGCAGCTTAACCGTTGCACAAAACCCATTATTCACCGATGTATTTACTGCAGATCCTGCAGCACTTGTTCATAACGACACCGTATACCTTTATACAGGTCATGATGAAGCACCTAATAATGACGTATTTTTTGAAATGCATGACTGGTTAGCCTTTTCATCAACAGATATGGTTAACTGGAAAAAACACGGTCCAATCATGAAAGCAACAGACTTTAAATGGGCAAAAGGTGAAGCATGGGCTTCACATATGATCGAGCGTGATGGCACTTTCTACTTCTTTACAACTGTTCGCCACAACGATACAAAACCAGGTTTTGCAATTGGTGTTGCTACTTCTAAATCACCAACGGGTCCATTTAAAGACGCGATTGGTCACGCGCTTGTTACTGATGACATGACCAAGCACACACCAAATGATTGGGACGACATTGACCCAGCTATTTTCACTGAAGAAAACGGTGATACTTACATGTTCTTTGGTAACTTAATGCCAAAATACGTAAAGCTAAGCGACGACTTACTGTCTCTAGATGGTGAAATTAAAACGCTAGACTTGCCTAACTTTACCGAAGCATTATGGGTTCATAAGAAAAACGACAACTACTATGTATCTTACGCATGTGAGTTCCCTGAGAAGATCTGTTATGCCATGAGTAAAAGCATTCATGGGCCATGGGAATATAAAGGTATCTTGAATGAGATCGCAGGTAACAGCGAAACCAACCACCAATCAATCATCGAATACAAAGGTAAAGACTACTTTATTTACCATACTGGCGCTGTACCACCGATTGATGGCAAACCAAGTGGCGGGCGTTTTCGCCGCTCAGTGGCGATTGAGCCGCTATATTACAATGAAGATGGCACACTTAAACGTATTATCATGACCACTGAAGGTCTAAGTAAACAAGACAACTAATCTCAAAAAGGGCTCTTTAAGAGCCCTTTTTAGTGGTCAAATGTAATACAAATAAACATATTTATCTGAAAACCCTCACTTGCAGATAAGCAAAAAACTTCCCTAATAGAGCAAAAACAGCGAAAAAAACGCCAAAACTGGCAACTTGAAAAAATTAAAATCACGCTGTACATATTGTAAACACTGACACCTCGTGTTTACATATCAATTACCTTTGCAAAAGTATTTGCACATTTTAAATCGTACTATAAAATTACAATACTACGTTCTTATTAGTTTGATATAGGCACGCGGCAATTTTATTGACAACAATCGAATAAAAAAATGAATCCCAGTTTCAAGAGGACACATAAAATGAAATTAAATAAATTAGCCATGGTCATAGCCTGCTCTTTGGCTGTTACAGGTTGTGGCAAAGAAGATGGTACTAAGCTTGACACAGCACCAGCGGTTGCCGACCCGCAAAGTGCAAAACCGACAGTAAGCAGCAGTGTTGAATACACTGAATCAGGTAGCGTAATGGTTACCAATGTAAGCGTGCATGATCCTTCTGTCGTTAAAGTTGACGACACTTATTATATTTTTGGTTCACACCTTGCTGCCGCTAAATCAACTGATCTCTTGAACTGGGAAATGATTTCGAGTCTTTCAGCTAACGAAGCTGTTAATGAAAGTCCGCTATTTGATTACAACTACACAGCTGAAATTGCCGAAGGCATCGAATGGACAGACGGTTTCACTGGAAACTGGGCTGCTGATGTTATTCAGGCACCAAATGGCAAGTTTTGGTTCTACTATAACCACTGTGCACAAGACAACCCAGATACACCGGATGTTGTTGATGAAGTGTGCTGGAATCGCTCTTACCTTGGTTTAGCTGAAGCGGACAATATTGAAGGCCCGTATAAAAACAAAGGCATTTTCTTACGCAGCGGTTATCGCTCAGAAGCAGAATTTACAGCATACCCACTTGATAACGGCCAAACAACATGGAACGGTGCCGTTGATCCTAATGCCATTGATCCTGCTGCCTTCTACGATGCTGACGGCAAACTTTGGATGGTTTACGGCTCTTACTCTGGCGGTATTTTCGTGCTAGCAATGGACGAAGAAACGGGTATGCCAGAAGCAGGCCAAGGGTATGGTAAAAAGCTAGTAGGCGGTGACTTCCGCGCAATGGAAGGGGCATTTGTAATGTACAGCCCAGAAAGTGAATACTACTACCTATTCTTCTCAGTTGCAGGGTTTGATCTTAACGGTGGTTACAACATCCGTGTTGCTCGCTCTAAAACACCTGATGGCCCTTACTTAGATAACGCAGGTAATGACATTGCAGCTATAGGCGGCCTAGAGGTCGGCGAAAAACTAATGGGCGGCTTTGAGTACACGCAAGAACTTGGCGAAACAGCACCAGCGTGGGGCTACCAATCACCAGGCCATAACTCTGCTTACTATGATGAAGCGACAGGTCGTCATATCTTAGTAACGCATACACGTTTCCCACAAACGTCTACTGAGTTCCCTGAAAATACTGCAGCGCACCAAGTTCGTGTACATGAAATGTTTATTAACTCATTAGGTTGGCCAATGGCTTCACCGCAACGTTATGTGCCGCTTGAAGGCGACAACATGGTTGTTGCTGATGAACTTTATGGTTACTACAAATTTATCAACCATGGTAACGATGTAAACACAGATGCTATTCGTTCAATGCATATTGCTTTAAACGAAGATCACTCAGTAACGGGTGATGATCCAGGTATCTGGTACATGATTGATGACTCAAATATTAAACTTGAGTTAGATTCTGGTACTTACTTTGGCGTAGCTAAATGGCAATGGGATGATGCAACTAAAGCGATGGCGGTCACTGTATCGGGCACATCAAGCGAAGGTGCTACCATTTGGGCAAGTAAACGTGATGAAATCACAGATACTGCTAACGTACTGGGTACTGTTCAAGAAGCGCTTGATATTAAAACGGAATTATCAATTGCAGACGAAGGCTATTCATTACCAACAAAAGGTAAAGATGGTGCTGCAATTAACTGGGAAAGTAGTGATGAATACTACATCACCAGTGAAGGCTCTGTATTTATTCCAACACCAGACCGCGGCGATAAAGCGGTTACTTTAACGGCTAATATCTCTTTAAATGGCGAGAGCACAACCAAGACTTTTAATGTAAACCTTGAGGCGCGCCCTGAGTTTAAAAATGCGATTGCACACTATGCGTTTGAAGATTCACTCAGTGATGGCTTAGGTAACCTTGATGATGCTGGTGTAACAGATAACAACCTGTTAAATGTGGGTGCTGGTACAGCTGCATACGCAGAAGGTCAAACAGGTAAAGCCTTTAACTTTGATGGTGCAACCGGCGTACGCTTACCTGATGAAATCATTAACTCTGACAGTTTTACCGTTTCTTTTTGGTCAAAACCAGACACACTCACTCCTTACACACCACTATTCTTTGCAGCAGAAAATGCCAATCGTTGGATTAGCTACATACCTGGTGGAGCTGCTCATTTTACCGAAAACCCATTAATTTGGAGTTTTTATCTTGGTGATAATGGTGAAGAGCTATGGAATCAAATAGTTCATACGCAAAAAGCAACTCAAAGCGAATGGACTCATGTGGCCATTAGCTATGATGAAGGGATTATGAACTATTACTCGGATGGGGTCTTAGTTGGCTCTATGCCTCGCCCAGATATGTTCAGCCATGAATCTAGTAACTTTGCTCTGGGTGTGAACTACGGCTGGGATTTACCTTTCCAAGGTCAAATTGATGAATTCATTGTATATGACTATGCCCTTAATAGTTTTAATATTAATGCTGCAGCAATGACAAACCAAACCAACCCAGATAACTTCCCTGCATTCATTAAGAGTGCACTTGATTTAGGTGACTTATCTGCAGTACGTGAAAGCTTTGAACTACCACGTGTAGGTCCATTCGTGTCTGGTATTAGCTGGACGTCAAACAACGAAGAGTACTTAAAACCTGTTAATGGCACTGCTGTTGTGACACAACCTAGCGCGTCTGCTGGCGACCAAGTTGTGACATTAACTGCAACCATTAAGTACAAAGACTTTACTGATACTAAGTCATTCGATGTAACCTTAAAATCACTTGCGCCTGCTGAATACAGCTTTGAAGGTGACCTAAGTGCATTAAACGGCGCATACGCGGCAGGTAAATCAACCGGTGGTTTCATCAATAATACAGGCGGTAGCGTGAGCTATGTTGACGGTATTATTGGCCAAGCAGTATTCCTTGAAGGTTCAGGTGTTCGTCTACCGGATAATCTAATCACTACCAATGACTACTCTGTATCTATGTGGCTTAAACCTGAAAGCTTCACAGATTACACATCCGTATTTTTTGCCGGAGCAAGTGCTAACGCTTGGTTAAGTTATGTGCCATCTATGGCTGGTACAGGCCTAACTCGTTTATGGGCAAATAACGGGGCCTTCTTCGATAATGCAGAACTAGATAGCCGTATTCCTGCAAAAGAGTGGACTCACGTTGCATTCACTGTTGATGGTACCAACGGTGACGTGTTGAAGATGTATGTTAACGGTGAACTACAGCTAGAAACCGGTGGCTTCCCGCGCGTATTCACGGTTCCTGGTGAAACAAATGAGTTTGCACTCGGTGTTAACTACTGGGATACACCTTATAACGGTGCTATCGATGAACTGAAAATTTTCAACGGTGCGATTAGTGCTGAAGAAATAAAAGCACTCTACGATGCAGCTGCTGCACAAGAGTAACAAAGTGAGGTGAGCTGCCTCACCTCAACTATTTGTTGTCTGGAAAGGCCGGGTGAAAACCCGGCTTTTTTCTAAAGCTTTAGTACCCCTTGCCGATACATACATATCATTCACTTTCATCGCTATCATTATGGCTATTAACTCATTAGCAAGTGCGTTAACTATCTCAAACGCAGATACAGCAAGCGGTAATACCAACCCAAAAGTAGGCTACAAACTCAGCAACCTAGAGATAAATAAACTCTCTGGTCGTGAAACAGAGCCCGCTCAAAAAGAAGAAATAACTAGCGAACTCCCTGCTCATATTCGCAAAATGGTTGAACAGCTAGAAAAGCTTAAAGAGCAACTTGAACTTGCCAAAGAGCAATTAGCCAAACTGCAAGCACTTAAAAACCAAGAAGATGAAGCTGTAAAAGTGCAAGTTGAAACGCAGACCAAAATGGTCATGGAAATTCAAACGCAAATAATGACTCTTAGCCAATCAATTAGCGACGCGCTAAAAGAAGCAGGTATTAGCGACCCAGGAGTGCTAATGAGTGTGCTGGTTTGATGGAAGCTGTAAGTTTTGAGCTATAAGCTTTACGTCTCAAGCTTTACTCTTGTCGCTTTCCCCTCGCTTATTTCTCCCATAAAACCCAAAAAAGGGTCAAAAACCCAGTAACTATGCGGGCTCTGAAATATCGAGCACGCAAATACGAAACTTCCTTAGCAGTAAAAATAAGAGTTATTTATGGTCATTGTCGTTACATTTAGCAGCTGTTAACACGACTTTTTTTGCTCAACAAATCAACAGTATAAACTTAATAATTTAATCTACATCGCCACTTTGAGGACTCAGTTGCAAAGATCGTTCAAATAAAAAACAACACTTAAATCTCACCAAAACACCTTTACTAACACTTTTTTAGTATAGAAATTAACCAACTCATTCGTATTATGAATTCACCCTATGAACGAAGTGAGGGCGTCTTATGCGTCAAATTTTATTACTTTCTGTAAATGGATTTACGCTACAAAAACTATTTTTACTGACATCATTATTGGTTTGTTTATTTGCCAATGCTGAAGAGGAAAACCCTATTGCAACTGCCAGAGCATGGTTAAACTTGGTTGATTCGGGTGAGTACCACGAGAGCTGGCAGCAAGCTGATCAGGTCTTTCAAAGCACCACGCCAAAAGCTCGCTGGCAAACGGCCTTAGATCAAATACGCGTCCCTTTGGGTCGAGTTATGTCTCGCACATATTTTGGCACAGCAGAATATAGCTCGTTACCAGGCCTTCCAGACGGTGAATACTTGGTCGTTAAGTTTCAAACCGAGTTCATGAATAAAGAAGCTGTGATTGAAACGCTAAGTCTTAGTAAAGCTGCTGACGGCTGGCATCCGCTGGGTTACTTGATCAATTAGTTTAAAACAGTACAAAGCACCTTGAGCTATGTGCTGTAAGATTTATCGGCAGTCAAAATGCTTATCTGCGGGAAAATAAACCGCACAATTGATGAATAGTATTTATTGTTCGTCGCCGTAACATAAAAACACTTCAAGACGAATTCAATAAACAACAAGTAAATGGAATTGCTATGAGAAAAATGCTCTTACTGATCACTTTTTTAAGCTGCTTTTGTGCAAACGCTGAAGAACTCGAGGTTATAAATCGCGCTAAAAGCTGGCTCGTATTAATTGATAATGGTCAGTATCAGCAAAGCTGGCAGCAAACAGACTCATTGTTTAAACAAGCAATGCCGCAAAGTAACTGGAGTAACGTGTTAAAACAAGTTCGTGTCCCACTTGGCAAAGTGATTTTACGTAAGAATTTAAGCCTGATGAAGTACGATTCTTTACCCGGAACACCTGATGGCGAATACGTGATCATTCAATTTCAAAGCCAGTTCATGAATAAAGAGCAAGCGGTTGAAACAATTAGCCTAAGTAAAAATAGTGGCCAGTGGCAACCCATAGGTTATTTTATTAATTAGGGGTTATATTTAGGTTCTAGGTTCTAGGTTCTAGGTTCTAGGATTGCATTGTAGAACGGCTTTAGCCGTGAAGATTATGTGATGGACAAAATTCTGCACTAAAGTTCCTCCTACGTGGGGTTTTATATGCAATGCAGAGGCATGAGAAGGTTTTGATGGATTATGTTGGGTTTCGCTTCGCTCAAAACAACCGCACCGCTCAGCTTGGAACTTTACTCTCGTTAACTTTACTCTCGTTAACTTTACTCTTGCTAACTTGCAGCTTTCAGCCACAAAAAAAGCCACTCATAAATGAAGTGGCTTTGGTTGAGTCGATTTTTTACTTATAACTTAATTTGGTTCACGCAGATGGAACACTTGGCACTTGTTACCTAAATCAGGTTGTTGTGCGAAGTTAGTGTTTTCAGCTAAACCACAGTTACTTAAACCAAGCGCTTGTTTTGTGTAGCGGTTGATTAGCATCACGCCACCACCTTCTACCGGAGCAATGCGCCACTGTGCTGTTTTCGCCGCACAAGAAGCCATTTCTACGTTGGCACCAGGTACTAAGGCGTTATCAGCTACCGCAGCACAGAACTCGCTGTCAGCGCTTTGTTTAAGGCTCACATAACCTGTATCTGTTGGTGTGAAGAACCATTGTTGTGCATCTTTATGCGTATAGGCTTGTTGCTCAACATTGGTACCCACTTTATCCGTACCGGCCACACTAAGTGCTTTACCGCTTTGTTGGCTTAATACTACAACACTACCCATAGGGCGTAATTGCCAGTCGCCACACGCTGTTGCGTCGCTTTGCTGTAAAACTGCTTGGTTTTGTGCAGCAGAACAGCCCGCAACCGCTAATGGCTTGCCTGTGTAACGGTTAGTAATAGATACATTACCATCTGTGCTTGGTGCTACTTTCCATTGCTGGCAGAAGTTATTGCGCCATGCTGCAGATTGCACTTTAGCGTTATCGGCATCATTACAGCTTTCAAGCTCTAAAAACTTGCTATCTTCACGGTTAGCTAAACGAACAAAACCATCTGTTGTTGCATCAATAACCCATTGACCATTGGTGCTCGCACACTGACGTTGTACAGCACGTGCATCTTGTGGATCAGCTGCAATATCTAAACATAAGCCGCTTGTTGCATTCACTAATTGGTAGCGCTGACCTTGCACTCGTGTTACCAGTGGACCGTATTCACCTGATGGCGGTGCTACTTCAACGCCTGGTGTTAATGGTTTACCAAAGCTTGGCGTGCCATCGTCATTCCAAGTAAATTTTTGTGCGCGTAATGAGCGAGTCGCACTACAACCGTGCTCTACCGAATCATTACCGTGATAAACTAACCAATCTTCTGTGCCGTCTGGCGATGTGAAAAAGCCGTTGTGGCCAGGGCCAAACACTTCTTCTGTACGCTCAAATACTGGCTTGTCGTATTTTTTCCAGCTGCTCGCTTTAAGCGGATCGTCACCAACAAGTTCAAGCATGCCTAGTTTGTAATCTGGCGTATTACAGAAGCTTGCTGAGTACGTCATAAACGTACGGCCATTGTGCTGTAAAATTTCAGCGCCTTCAGTTACTTTACGACCACTGATTTCCCAATCTAGCTCAGGACGCGTGATCACCGTATGCGGTGAGTTCTCTTTCAGTGTCCATGGGTTTTCCATTTCAGCAATAATGTTTAATTGCTGATCGCCTTGCCATTGTGAGTAGATCACATATAGCTTGTCTTTATACGTTAGGTAGTTACCGTCGATGTTCCATACGTTAGGCATTAATGCGCCCTTGTATTCATATGGGCCCATAGGATCATCACCAGCACTTTCTAATACATTTAAGTGTTGGTTATCTAGAGTGCCATCAGTACCAGCTGTGTACATCATGTACCAACGGTAACCGTTTGGCCCTTTTAGACGATGGAATTCAAACGCCCAGAAGTTACAACAACGCTCAGGGTTTGAATCAGACCAAACATTGACAGGGGTTGCATCAGCAAGGCCAGCTAGTGTTGGTGATTTACGCATCACTAACTCAGATGTCCATGTTGTTGTGGTCAGGTAATAGTTACCATCCCAGTACTCAAGCCATGGATCGGCGCCATTTGGAAAAAGTGGATTGGTAAAAATACCATTATCTTGGATTGGTGCTTTTGCTGCGGCTGCGACATCTGCTTTGGCTGTGTTGTCTTCAGCCGTAGTCTGACAGCCCGTCAGAGCACCAAACGACAAGGCAAATAGGCTAGCTAAACCAGCCTTTTGCATTGCGCTTTTAAGCTTTGTTGTTTTCACGATTGTGTTCCTTTATTTTGTACCAAATTCGTACACGATGCGTGTTGAATACACTTCACCCGGTAATAATGTTGTGCTTGGGAACGTTGGCTGATTTGGTGCATCAGGGAAATGCTGTGGCTCTAAACAAAAACCACTTCTAAAATTATGCACTAAGCCAGACGCTTGCACAGTACTACCGTCTAAGAAGTTACCTGAATAAAACTGTACTGCAGGCTCTTCTGTGTAAACTGTTAACGTACGGCCAGAGTTTGCTTCGTAAACCGTAGCAGCTTCAATAAGCTCATTGCTTGGCGTGTCTTTAAGCACAAAGTTATGGTCATAACCTTTACCAAGTTTCAGTTGTTCGTTGCTTGCTTTGATATCTTGACCGATTGCTTTAGCTGTACGGAAGTCAAACGGTGTGCCAGCCACATCCATCACCTCACCAGTTGGGATCAAGCCGCCATCCACAGGCGTAATTGCTTTTGCGTTTATTTGCATTTGGTGATCAAGAATGTCGCCTTTACCTGCTAGGTTGAAGTAGCTGTGCTGTGTCATATTGATGATAGTAGGCTTGCTTGTTGTAGCAATAAACTGCATATCTAGCGTGTTGTTGTTCGTTAGCGTGTAAGTCACTTCTGTCGTCACTTCACCCGGGTAGCCTTGGTCACCATCAGGGCTCACTAAGCTTAAGGTAACACCTGCGCTGTTTTGCGTCGTGAACGGGGTCATGTTCCACACTTTTTTATCGAAACCTTGCACACCACCGTGTAAATGGTTGTCACCATCGTTGGTTGCTAATTGGTATTCAGTGCCATTTAACGTGAATTTACCGTTTGCGATACGGTTACCAAAACGACCGATGATTGCACCGTAGTAAGTTGTCGCTTTTGTGTACGCTTCTAGGTTATCTAAACCGAGAACAATATTACCCATTTCACCTTTTGCATCAGGTGTTTCAATACGCGTGATAATGCCGCCGTAGTTGATTACATCAACACTAATACCATTGCTGTTAGTCAGCGTTACTTGATTAACTGGCGTTTGATCAGCGAGTACGCCATAGGCCGTCATTGATGCTGAAGGGGAAGTAGTCATATTGTCTCCTTGATGAGCACAAGCTGGTGTAAGGGCAATCCCACATGTCACCAACAATGCATAAAGCCCGCGCGACTTTTTCGTGTTCGAACTGGCTGTTTGATGAGTTGTTTTTAAACCTTGGAAAACACATTGCAATGACATATGAATAACCTTTTTGTAATTGTATTTATAGTTTTATAATACAAATAAGGGGACCATTGCAAATTTAATCGCTAAAGTTGGATTTTTCCGTCTTTCACCATGATGCAATCCATTCCCGCACTTTTGGCAGCTTGATAGCCAATTTGCGTGTCTTCAAACACCACACACAGGCTTGGCTCAACACCTAATTGCTCTGCCACTTTTAAGAAAGTTTCAGGGTTTGGCTTGCCTTTACTTACATCACTGGCAGTCACTAACGCTCCAATTTTATTTATTAAATTAGTATCAGTTAAATGATCAATTGCATGTTCGCGGTCAGCACCTGTGCCCACACCCATCGGTAATACACCATGGTACTTTTCAAGTACTGCGACGGTTTCGTCAATCACTAGCGGTTGGTGCTGTAAATCAACCCAAAATTGGTGTTTATCTTTTGCCACAACTAGAGGGTCATGATCTAAGCCAAATTTTTCATTAAGCATTTCAATTGTTTTAACGGTCGGAATGCCACCTAAGCTGTACATGTAGTCGTAATCGAATGGATAGCCATAGGCTTCGCAAGCTTTCTGCCATGCCTGTAAGTGACTGCCCATTGAGTCAATTAAGGTGCCATCCATATCAAAAATAATGCCTTGGTAGGCGCTTAAATCGATCATATCTACTCCTAAAAAGTTTCGCTTCACAATTAGCATAAGCCAGCGAAGAGCGTGGCTCATCACTGGCTTAATCGACAACAAAATTTGGGGTGAACGTGCTCACACACAGCACGTTCTAGTACATAAAGTACTAATTCTTACAGGCCACGTTTTAGCATGTAGTAAGCTGCGTTATGACGAAGCTCTGTTTTGAAACCACGGATCGTCGTATCATTATCGATGATCATCGTTTCAACGCCAGCCATTTCAGCAAAATCGACAATCATATCGGTTGTTACTGCTTGGCTGTATGCAGTGTGGTGTGCACCACCGGCGTGGATCCATGCAGCTGATGCTACAGATAGATTTGGTTTTGGTTCCCAAAGCGCTGAAGCAACAGGTAAGTGAGGTAAATCAGCTGGCGGAGCCACTGTATCTACTTCGTTAATTAGAATACGGAAACGGTTACCCATATCAATTGGTGATACGTTGATTGCAGCACCCGGTTTTGCAGTAAACAATAAACGACCTACATCACATTTCACACCGATCGTGTGCTGGTGAACTTCAAGACGTGGTTTTTGCGCTGCAATTGAAGGACACACTTCTAACATGTGCGCGCCAAGCACTTGGTCAGTCTCACCCATGTTGTAAGTGTAATCTTCCATGAATGAACAACCGCCGTCACGGCCTTCACCCATTACTTTCATGATGCGAACC
>MDTG01201164.1_pt1 | contig 96260 bp, 77 predicted proteins | sample 811421 | NCBI WGS metagenome assembly MDTG01 (sample SAMN05326645, study PRJNA326480) | marine metagenome | isolation source: seawater | place: Pacific Ocean: South East | collected 2011 | reverse complement strand
GCCCGCGGGACACCGGCGGCAGCTCGGGCTCGGGCTGCGCGCCGGCGGCCGCGGCCTGCCGACGCCGTCGCGCTGGCGGCTCGATCGCCTCCCAGCCCGGGTCGAGCCGGACCCGTCCGTTGGCGCGCAGGAGCTCGCCCGCGACCTCCGCGTCGATCCGAGAGCGGGCGTAGATCGCGGGCGGATGGAAGGCCGCCAGGAAGCGGCGCACGATCAGGTCGTAGACCCGCGCCTCGCGCTGCGGCAGCGCGTCGAGGTTGGGGGCGCTCGCCGTGGGAACGATCGCGTGGTGATCGCCCACCTTGGCGTCGTCGACGTAGCGGCGCCCCAGGGGAGGAAGGCCGCCCGCGAGCAGCCCCTGGGCCGCCTGGGCGTAGGGTCCGCAGGCCACCGCCGCCACCACCGCGCGCAGCCCGGCCGCGACGTCCCGGGTCAAGTGGCGGGAGTCCGTGCGCGGATAGGTGATCAGCTTGCGCTTCTCGTAGAGGGCCTGCGCCGCCTGAAGCGTCTGGTCCGCCGTCAGCCCGTAGCGGCGGTTCGCCTCCTGCTGGAGCGAGGTCAAGTGGTGCAGGAGCGGCGGCGGGACTCGCTCCTCGCGCCGAGTCACCTCGACGACTCGCCCCGGCTGCCCCGCGAGGCGCGCCACGAGCGCGCGGGCCTCCTCCTCGCTGCCCAGACGCGCGGCGAGCGGCGCCTCTCGCCGCGTCGGTCCGCGCTTGGCCCCCTTGGGCTCGCGCTCGTCGGCCAGCCCCAGCTTGCGGGGCCCCAGCTTGCGGCGGTCGAGCCAGCGTGCCTCCCAGCGGACCGACTCGCCCCGACCGGCGCCGCCCCTCAGCTCCGCGGTGAGCGTCGCCTGGACCAGCCAGTAGGGCGTCGGCACGAAGCGCTCGATCTCCTCCTCGCGCCGCACCACGAGCGCCAGGGTCGGGGTCTGCACTCGCCCCAGCGTCAGCAAGCCGCTGCTGCGGGAGGTGTAGCCGCGGGGGGCGTTCATGCCGACCAACCAGTCGGCCTCCGCCCGACAGCGCGCGGCGGCAGCCAGGGGCTCGAGCTCGTGCCCGGGTCGAAGTCGGCGCAACCCGGCCTGGATCGCGCTCGGGGTGAGCGAGCTCAGCCACAGGCGGCGCGTCGGCTTGCGGCAGCCGGCGAGCTGATACACGTAGCGGAAGATCAGCTCCCCCTCGCGCCCCGCGTCGCAGGCGTTGATCACCTCGTCCACGCCTCGCTGACGCAGCAGCCCGCGCACGACCCGCCACTGGTCGCGGGAGCGCGAGCGGGCGCGCAGCTGGAGCTCCTCGGGGAGCATCGGCAGGTCGGCCGGGTTCCAGCGCTTCCAGCGCGGGTCGTGCTCGTGCGGCTCGGCGACCTCGACCAGGTGCCCCACGCACCACGTGACCCAGGCCTCGTCCCGACCGAGCCGCCCCCCCGCCAGGAATCCCTCGCGCCGCTGGCGCGCGCCGAGCGCGGCCGCGATATCGCGGGCCATGGAGGGTTTCTCTGCGACGACGAGCGTGACCACGAAGGCCGCCTCCTGAACGAAGCCCGAACTTAACTCGCCCCTCCGACAGCCGCGGGAATCGCCCAGCCCAGCCAGCGCGTTCGGGGTCGCGGGGACTCAAGTCCAAGTGGGCAGGCGCCCAGGTCCCGCGCCTTGCGCTTCCTCCGGGCTGCCCCGATAGTCGGTCCCGAATTCCAGAATCTCTCTTCTCTAACCCGAGGACCCGCAATGCAGCCGACGCGGAACCCGAACCTGACCATCCCGACCGTGGACGCGGAGACCACCCGCACGCTGCACCTGCCCTGGACGGGGAAGGAGCCAGCGGAGTGCCCGGGCTACCAGGCCGACGGCACGCTGACCTCGCTGCCGCTCCCCAACCTGGCCACCTGTACCCGCGAGGAGGTCCAGGCCTACTTCGACAACACCTGGACCCTGACCGAGGTCCTGTTCCAGTCGCTGCTGACGCCCGAGGCCTTCTTCTCGGCGCCCTACCACCAGCTGCGCCACCCGATGGTCTTCTACTACGGCCACCCCCCCGCCCTCTACGTGAACAAGCTGCGCGTCGCGGGCCTGATCGAGGGCCCCCTCGACGCCGAGCTCGAGGTCCTCTTCGAGACCGGCGTCGACGAGATGTCGTGGGACGACATGTCCAAGAACGAGATGGAGTGGCCCACCGTCGATGCGGTCCTCGCCTACCGGCGCCAGGTCTATCAGCTCGTCTCCAAGGTGATCGCCGAGCACGAGGCCCTCGCCGAGGGCCACGCGCCGATCACCTGGGAGCACCCGCTCTGGGCGCTCTTCCTCGGCTTCGAGCACGAGCGGATCCACATCGAGACCTCCTCGGTCCTGATCCGCGAGCTGCCGGTGCACCTCGTCACGCGCCCCGCGCACTGGCCCGCCGACGCCCCCGAGGAGGCCACCCGCCGCGGCGCGCTCCAGCCGCGCGCCGGCGAGCACTACCCCCGCAACGCCTTCACCGCGGTCCGCGCCGGCGAGGCGCGCCTCGGCAAGCCGCGCGACTGGCCGAGCTTCGGCTGGGACAACGAGTACGGCGCGGACGTCCGCCAGGTGGGCGAGTTCGAGGTCAGCCAGCACCTGATCAGCAACGGCGAGTTCTGGGCCTTCGTGGCCGAGGGCGGCTACCACGAGCAGCGCTTCTGGAGCGAGAACGGCTGGGCCTGGCGGACCTTCCGCAACGTCAAGTGGCCGACCTTCTGGGTCTCGGACGGCCCCGCCGGACTGCACCGCTACAAGCTGCGCACGACCTTCGAGCTGGTCGACATGCCCTGGTCCTGGCCCGCGATCGTGAACTACCACGAGGCCAAGGCCTACGCGGCCTGGCGCGCCGACCGCGAGGAGCAGGCCTACCGCCTCACGACCGAGGGCGAGGAGGCCCTGCTCAGCCAGCGCCTGCTGGAGAAGCTCGGCAGCCAGGACCCCGTGATGCAGCACGAGGGCGTCGAGCTGGCGGAGCGCGGGCTGAACCTCAACCTGGCCTACGGGAGCGAGGGCCCCGTGGACGGCTTCGCGGGTGCGGCGATCGAGGGCGTGAGCGACGTCTACGGCAACGTGTGGCGCTGGGTCGAGGACGACTTCCACCCGCTCCAGGGCAGCGAGGTCCACCCCGTCTACGACGACTTCTCCACGCCCTGCTACGACGGCGAGCACACGATGATCCTGCACGGGTCCTTCGTGAGCACCGGCGACGAGGCCAGCGCCTACGCGCGCTTCCACTTCCGCCCCCACTTCTTCCAGCACGCCGGCTTCCGCCTGGTCAAGGGCGAGGAGCGCGAGTCGGGCGCCGTGCGTCTGCACGACGACGCCGACGGCTCGAAGTACGAGCAGGGCACCGTGCTCGCGGCCTACCTCGAGCTGCACTACGGCACCCCCGAGGAGGCGATGCCCTTCCCGATCGCGCGCGACGCGACCGAGTTCCCCCGCCGCTGCGCGGAGCTCGTGCTCACCGCCGCCCGCGAGCAGGGCGTCGAGCTGAAGCGCGCCCTGGACCTGGGCTGCGGCGTGGGGCGCGCGAGCTTCGAGCTGGCGCGCGAGGCCAGGGCCGTGACCGGCGTCGACCTCAGCGAGGCCTTCGTCGAGACCTGCCAGCACATGCAGCGGCAGGGCGAGCTCGAGTATCAGGCGCCGACCGAGGGCCAGCTGAAGGAGGAGCGCACGGCCCGGGTCGACCCCGCGATCGAGCGCGAGCGCGTCCGCTTCCGTCGCGCAGACGCCCAGGCCCTCCCGCCCGAGCTGGTCGGCTTCGACGCCGTGCTGGCCGCGAACCTGATCGACCGCCTGCCCAGCCCCGGCGCTTGCCTGCGTCGCATGGGCGGCCCGCGCGGCCTCGTCCGTCCGGGCGGGATCCTGGTCGTGACCTCGCCCTACACCTGGCGCGAGGAGTTCACCCCGCGCGAGGTGTGGCTGGGCGGCCTGATCCGGCGCGGCCAGGAGATCGCCTCCTTCGACGGGCTGCAGGAGATCCTCAGCGAGGACTTCGAGCTCCTGCGCCAGGAGGACCTGCCCTTCGTGATCCGCGAGCACGGGCGCAAGTTCGAGCTGGTGTTCTCGCACGCCAGCGTGTGGCGGCGCCGCAGCGTCTAGGTGCTCGAGCCACGTGCCTAGCAGAGTCGGCATGCTCTGTCGCTCGCACTCGAAGGACGAGACCCTTCCAGAGCCACGCCCAGCGGGTGAGCGCGCTGTCGACTCCGAGCCCGAACGTGGGGGTCTGGGAGGTGCCGCCCCAGGAGAACACAGTGAGCGACGCGCACTACGACGAGATCGCTGAGCGCTACGAGGACGTCCTCTTCTACGACCCCGACTCGCCCTACCACCGCTGGCTGGTGGGGCGGGCCCTCGCCCACCTCGCGCTGAGCCCCAGCCACCGCCTGGCCGATATCGGCGGCGGAGCCGGAGCCTTCGCGCTCGAGCTCGCCGCCGCGGCGGAGCTGCGCGAGCCGGTCCTGGTCGTGGAGCCCAGCGCGGGCCTGAGCGAGCGGGCGATCGAGCGCGAAGGGCTCGTCGTCGAGGCCCTCGACGCCGAGGCCTTCGCTCGGCAGGAGGGACCGCGCCTGGACCGGATCCTGATGAAGGAGGTCGTGCACCACCTCGACCCGGAGCGACTCGACGTCCTCTATCAGGGGCTCTACGCGCGCTTGGCCCCGGGGGGACGCCTGGTCACGATCACGCGGCCGCTCGACCCGCCCTACCCGCTCTTCGCGGCGGCGCGCGAGGTGTGGCGGCGCAACCAGCCGCCGGCGGAGCTCTTCGCGGACGCGATGGGCCGGGCGGGCTTCGGCCTGGAGCGCCACGACGAGCGCTATCCGCTCGAGGTCGAGCGCGACACCTGGCTGGCCATGATCGGCCGCCGCTTCTGGTCGACCTTCAGCGCCTTCGACGACGAGGCCCTCGCGGCCGGGATCGCCGAGCTGCGGGCCGCTCACGCAGCGGGTCCCCTCCGCTTCGACGACCACCTGATCGTGCTCGTGGCGGAGCGTCTCTGAGGCCATCTCTGGCTTTGACGCCGCTTCACCTCGCGCTTACGATCCGTCGCTTGCCCCAGCCCACGGAGCCGCAATGACCGCCACCGCCACCGCGACGACGACGATCAACCACCTCTTCGTCCAGCGCGCGCAGGAGATGCCCGACACCGTCGCTCTGCGGCGCAAGGTCGATGGCTCCTGGGAAGACATCACCTGGAAGGGCTACTACGACGCCGCGCGCAAGATCGGCCTCGGCCTGCGCGCGCTGGGGCTCGAGAAGGGCCAGACCGCGGCGATCCTCTCCAACACGCGCGCCGAGTGGGCCTTCGCCGACCTCGGGATCCTGTGCGTGGGCGGGATCACGGTCCCGATCTACCAGTCGAACCTGCCCGAGGAGGTCGAGTACATCCTCGACAACTCGGACGCCAAGTTCCTGATCCTCGAGGACCTCGACCAGTGGGTGAAGTGCAAGGAGCTGGTCGACGAGGGCAAGATCGAGGCGATCAAGCACTTCGTGATCATGGAGACGGGCGACTCCGAGACGGTCAAGGCGGCTGACTGCCCCTACCCGGAGGGCGACGAGCGCTTCCTGACCCTCGACCAGCTGCTCGAGAAGGGCGAGGGCGAGGACGAGGCGACCTTCGCCGAGCTCGCTCAGCAGGCGACCCGCGACGACCCGGTGACCTATATCTACACCTCGGGCACCACCGGCAAGCCCAAGGGCGTGGTCCTGACCCACGGCAACGCGATGGGCGAGGCCGAGGCCCTCGACGACGGGATCGACATCACGACCCAGGACGTGACCCTGGCCTTCCTGCCCCTGGCCCACGTGTTCGCCCGCGCGCTGCACTGGACCCAGATCAAGATCGGCTACGTGACGGCCTTCGCCGAGGCGATCCCCAAGGTCGTCGACAACATGGGCGAGGTGAAGCCGACCTTCTTCGCGGCCGTGCCCCGGATCTACGAGAAGATCCACCAGGCGGTCACCGCCAAGATCAACGCCAACACCGGCTTCAAGAAGAGCTACGCTCTGTGGGCCCTCGAGGGCGCCCTCCAGACGGCCCGGATCGAGAACGAGGGCCAGTCGGCCGGCCTCGGCCTGGCCCTGCGCAACACCCTGGGCGGCCCGGTCCTGAACAAGGTCAAGGCCGGCCTCCAGGAGCGCACCGGCGGTCGGATCAAGTTCTTCATCTCGGGCGGCGCCCCGCTCAGCCCCGAGATCGCGTTCTTCCTCAAGGCGATGGGCTTCACGGTCCTGGAGGGCTACGGCCTGACCGAGACCACCGCCGCGACGCACATCAACCGCCCCGAGGCCTGCAAGCTGGGCACGGTCGGCAAGGTGGTCAAGGGCGTCGAGTGCAAGATCGCCCCCGACGGCGAGATCCTCACGCGCGGCACCGTGATCATGAAGGAGTACTACCAGCGCCCCGAGGCGACCGCCGAGGTGCTCAAGGACGGCTGGTTCCACACGGGCGATATCGGCGTGATCGACGCCCAGGGCTTCCTCAAGATCACGGACCGCAAGAAGGACCTGATCATTACGGCCGCCGGCAAGAACATCGCGCCCCAGAACGTCGAGAACCACATCAAGACGCACCCGCTGATCAGCCAGATCGCGATGTTCGGCGACAAGAAGAAGTTCTGCGTCGCGCTGCTGACCCTCGACGAGGAGGCGATCCGCAAGGCGCTCGCCGACGCGGGCCACAGCGTGCCCGCCACCATGGCCGAGATCGCGGCCGACCCCAACGTCCAGCAGATGGTCCAGGCGGCGATCGACGAGAAGAACAGCCACCTGCCGAGCTACGAGACGATCAAGTACTTCGACATCCTCCCGGCCGACTTCGAGGTCGGCAAGGAACTGACCCCGACCCTCAAGGTCAAGCGCAAGAAGGTCAGCGAGCTCTACGCCGACCGGATCGAGAAGCTCTACTCGGCCCACGGCGGCTAGCAGCCTTCGGGAGGGGCCTGCTAGCTGGCTAATTGATCCTGCGACTTCGGTCTAAGCGTGTTGGACAGCAGCCCAGCAGCAGCCACCGCGTAGAGCGCAAGCAGGTGCCCGCTCATCAGTCTCAGTTGCTGGGCGCGACTCCATCCATACTCCTCCGCGGTCAGAGTTCGGATCAATCTGCCGTGGCTGAGCAAGGCGAACTCACCGCCCTTCGCGCTCGGGTTGCCACCCTCGAGCAACCACAGGCAGGCGAAGAAGTTGAAGCCGGCGTAGACGAAGAGAGCCGTCGCGAGGCGGCGACACCACTGGGGAGCGAAGGTGATGACCTCCCTTCGATCGTGGGTGGTGAGGCATAAGACGATCCAGATTGGGAAGAGCACGACGGCCAACGCCAGCATTGGCGGCGAAATAACCTGCGCTGCAGAGGGGCTAAGGAATGTCGTGAGGTGGACCACACCTAGGTAGCTCGTCACTACGAAGCAGAAGTGAGCCAAGGTCTTCAGAGGTCCTCCAAGCGCAGCCAAATCAAGGCTAGTAGCCCACGAGTCTGGTGGGAAGCCTTGCCTCAGTGGGCCTAGGTGCTCCGCCCCTGTCGACTGCATGTCCTAGACCGAGTGGCTATCGTGGCGGCCCACCGCCGCCCCGAGTGACGCCCGTGACCGACGACCTGCCGCCCGTGCCCGCTCCCGACCCGGGCCCCGAAGACGCCGCCCCCGGGGCCCAGCCCGACCCGGGCTACGAATACGGCGAGCGCCAGATCGAGGACATGAGCGAGGTCAGCTTCCGCGTCGGCGAGGGGCGGATCAGCGGCTACGTCTCGATCTTCCTCGGCGCCCTGAGCGTGCTGAGCGTGCTCGCCTACCGCTACCCGACCTACCTCACGACCGCCGAGCTGCGCGCCAGCTACGACGGCGAGCAGCTGCGCCTGTTCCTGCTCGCCGGGATGGTCTTCGCCGTGTCCTTCGGGCTGCTGACCTTCGCGCTCAAGCGGTGCAAGCGGATGGGCGCCCTGGGCGTGCTCCTGGTCGTGCTGGCCTACGTGCTCGGCGGCTGGAACGTGGAGCTGGGCGAGATCCGCCACACCCAGCTCTCGCTCGGCGTCGACTGGTTCGTGCTCGACCTGCTCGCGTCCACGATCCTGTTCGTGTTCATCGAGAAGGTGATCCCGCGCTACCCCGAGCAGGCCGTGCTGCGCCCCGAGTGGCAGCTCGACCTGGGCTACTTCGCGCTCAACCACCTCTTGATCGCGTTCTTGATCGTGATCGCCAACGGCTTCGCGCCGGCGGCCTTCGGCTGGGCGGTCAACGAGGGCTTCCAGGGCTGGATCCGCGGGCTGCCGCTCCTGGGACAGGTCCTGATCCTGGCCCTCTGCGCGGACTTCGTCCTCTACTGGACCCACCGCGCCTTCCACGAGTTCCCCCGCCTGTGGCCCTTCCACGCGGTCCACCACTCGGCCGAGCACATGGACTGGCTGGCCGGCTCGCGCACGCACCTCGTCCAGACCCTCGTTGACCGGACCCTGGTCATGGTCCCGCTCTACCTGCTCGGCACGAGCGAGCAGGCGCTCAACCTCTACGTGGTCCTGGCCGCCGCGCAGGCCGTGTTCACCCACGCCAACGTGGGGATCCCGACCGGGCCGCTCAAGTACGTGTTCGTCACGCCCCAGTTCCACCACTGGCACCACAGCAGCGACCAGCCGGCGATCGACACCAACTACGCGGTCCACTTTCCGCTCTTCGACCGGCTCTTCGGCACCTATCACATGCCGGATCAGCACTGGCCGATCGAATACGGGACGACCAAGCGCCTGCCGCGCACGTTCTGGAGCCAGCTCCTGCACCCCTTCCGCCAGCAGGCCGTGATCACGGCGGCCCAGGCCGAGGCCGAAGCTCAGTCGCCTAGCCAGTCGGGCTAGGCGCTCGGCTCCTGGCCCTCCAGGCGGCCTGCGGGCAGCTCGAGGTGGCGCACTCCGGGTCCGGTGCGCGGCGCCGAGTAGGTCTGGACCACCCGCGCCAGCTCCTCGAGCCGGCGGTCGACCTCGTGGTTGAAGCTGCCCTCCGGGTGGACCCCGCGCGCGTCGCGGACGCCCGCGCTGCGGCCCGTCAGGACCTCGAGCGCCTCGTCGAGCGTCTCGACGGCGTAGACCCGAAAGCTCCCCGCCGCGACGGCCTCGACCACGTCCTCGCGCAGCTGCAGGTGGCGCGCGTTGCTCTTGGGGATCAGGACCCCGTGCGGCCCCTCCGAGCCGCTGACGCGGCAGGGGTCGAAGAAGCCCTCGATCTTGTGGTTGACCCCGCCGATCGCCTGGACCTGCCCGTGCTGGTTGATCGAGCCGGTCAGGGCCAAGGACTGCCGGAGGGGGATGCGCGCGATCGCGGAGAGCAGCGCGCAGGCCTCGGCCAGCGAGGCGCTGTCGCCCTCGACCAGCCCGTAGCTCTGCTCGAACACCAGGCGCGCCGTCAGGGTCAGGGGGCGCTCGCGCGCGTAGCGCTCGGACACGCAGCCGCCGAGGATCAGCACGCCCTTGCCGTGGATCGGTCCCGCCAGCTCGACCTCGCGCTCGATGTCGACGATCCCGCCCCGCCCCGGCCCCACGGTGGCCGTGATCCGGCAGGGGCGCCCGAACTCGTAGTCGCCGACCCGGGCCACCGAGAGGCCGTTGACCTGGCCGACGACCTCGCCCGCCGTGTCGATCAGGATCGTGCCCTGCTCGGTCAGCTCGCGCAGGCGGATCTCGATCAGGTTGCTCCGGTAGACCTTCTCGTCCAGCGCCTTGAGCAGCTCCGGCCGGCCGACCAGCGAGAGGCCCGCCCCGCTGGCCCAGTAGCTCGCCTCCCGCAGCACGTCCGCTAGCTGGCCGAAGCGCGTCGAGAGCTGGCGCTGGTCGTCCGCGGCGCGGACGGCGTGCTCCACGAAGGCGGCCGTGGCCGCCGCGTCGAAGGGCAGCAGGTCCTCCTTGTCGCACAGGGTGCGGACGAAGCGGACCAGCCCCCGCACGTTCTCCTCGCTGCGCTTCATGCGGGTGTCGAAGTCGGCCCGGACCTTGAACAAGCTGGCGAAGTCGTTATCGACCGCGTGGAGGAGGTGATAGAAGTAGGGGTCGCCCACGAGCACGACCTTGAGCTCGAGCGGGATCGCCTGGGGCCGCATGCCCTGGCTGCTCGCGAGCCCCATCCGCTCGGCGGGGTCCTCGATCAAGATCTCCTCGCCCTTGATCGCGCGCTTGAGCGCCGACCACGAGAAGGAGTTACGCAGCAGCTCCTCGACCTGGAGCACCAGGTAGCCGCCGTTCGCCTCGTGGACCGCGCCGGCCTTGATCATCGTGAAGTCGGTGTGGGTGATCCCGAACTGGGTCTCCTTCTCGATCCGGCCGAAGAGGTCGTGGTAGCTGGGGTTCAGCTCGACCACCACCGGGTTGCCCTGCTGCTCCGAGCGGTCCACCAGGACGTTGACCCGGTAGTTGCGGAAGGGCAGGTCGTCGAGCCAGGGCGGCGCCTTGATCCCGGCGAACTGGCCGAGCGCGACCTCGCCGGGCTCCTCGCCGTCGTCGTCGTCGTCCGACTCGCGGAAGGCGTCGATGTTCTCGAGGACGTCCTGCTTGACCCCCTCCAGGAAGTCGCACACGTCCTGCTCGTCGGCGTATTTCTCCAGCAGGTCGTCGATCAAGCCGCCGACCACGAAGAGCGCCACTTGGCGGTCGAGCTCGCGCCGCTTGTCGCGGGACTCGCGCTCGAGCTCGCGCAGGACCTTGATCGTGTCCTTGGCCTTCTTCTCCAGGCCGCTGCGCTTCTGCTCGAACTCCTTCTGCGCCGACTCGGGCAAGGCGTTGACCTCGGCGTCGGTCAGCGGCCGCTCGCCGAGGGTTGGGATCATGATCAGCCCGACCGGCGTGAACTTGAGCGTGAAGCTGGCCGCGGAGGCCTCCTCGGCGAGCTCCTTGAGGATCACCTTGCGGCGCGCGTCGATCTCGTCGCCGATCTCGGCGCGCTGGTTGCCGTAGTCCTCGCTCTCGAAGGCCTTGGGGATCGCGTGGCGAGCCTGGTGGATCACCTCCTCCATGTCCTGTTCGAGCTGGCGTCCCTGGCCGGCGGGCAGGCGACACACCGCCGGCCGGTAGGGGTCGGCGAAGTTGTTCACGTAGCACCAGTCCCAGGGCGCGGGGCGCTCACGCGCCAGCTCCTCGAGGAAGGGCTGGACCGCGGTCATCTTGCCGATCCCCGGCGGGCCCGAGACGAACACGTTGTAGCCCGCCTGCCGAACCCCGAGGCCGAGCTGGAGCGCCGCCACGGCCCGGTCCTGGCCGAGCATTCCCTCGAGCGGCTCGACGTCTGCGGTGGTCTCGATCCCGAGCGTCTCGGGGTCGCAGCGAACGCGCAGGTCCTGGGGCTCGAGGGGCTCGGGGTGGGTCACGCGGATGCTCCTGATCGGCCTGCGATTCGAACGGGACAGCGCGCTCCGATCAAGTCGCCCGCGGCGCTAGTGGTCCTTCAGACACGATTCCAACGGCCTCGCTTGCCCTGGCCGCCGCTGGCTGCGTTGCTCGTTGGTTACGAATGCCCGATTCGCGCCCGCCTCGCGCCTTGCCAGCGACGACCATGCCTGCGCGAGGGCCGCTGGAATCGCGCCTGAAGGACCACTAGTGGCCTGAGTCGGCCTCCTCCTCCCCGCTCACCTCCGCCGGCGCCGGCCCCGCCGGACTCGCGGCAAAGAAGGGGAGGAGCAGCTGCTGGCCGGACTCGAGCTTGCTCAAGCCCACGCCGAGCAGGCGGACCGCGCGGGTCGCGACCTCGGTCTCGCGGAGCAGCTCGCAGGCCAGGGCGTGGATCCGCGCCTCCGTGGTCACCGGGAAGGGCAAGGTCCGGCTGCGGGTGACCTGGCTGAAGTCGGCGTACTTCGCCTTGAGGGTCAGCGTCTGCGCGCTGCGACCGTCCTTCTGCAGGCGGCGGGCGAGCTCCTCGCACAGCCGCCCGAGCTTGGTCTCGGCGGCGGCGTAGCCGACCACGTCCTCGGCGAAGGTGTCCTCGACGCTGATCTGCTTGCGGATCCGGTTGGGCCGCACCGGCCGCTCGTCGATCCCCTGGGCCAGGGCGCGGTAGTGGAGCGCCGAGCTGCCGAACCACTCGATCAGGTCCGACTCCTCGTGGCGGAGGAAGTCGGCGGCGACCTCGATCCCGTAGCGGCGGCAGAGCTCCTGGGTCTTGGGGCCCACGCCCGGGATCCGCTTGACCGGCAGGCTGGCCAGGACCTCCGCCGCCCGCTCGGGAGGGATCACGACCAGCCCGTCGGGCTTGTCGAGGTCGCTCGCGACCTTGGCCAGGAACTTGTTCGCCGCGACCCCCGCCGAGGCCGTTAACCCGGTCTCGGCGCGGACCTCGGCCCGGACCGCCTCGGCCACGGCGGTCGCCGAGCCCAGCCCGCGCTTGTCGCGGGTCACGTCGAGGTAGGCCTCGTCGAGGCTGAGCGGCTCGACCAGGTCGGTGTGCCGGCGGAAGATCGCCTGGATCTCGGCCGAGACCGCCTTGTAGCGCGCCATGTCGGGGCGGAGGAACACCGCGTCCGGGCAGCGTCGGTAGGCCTCGGCCGCGGGCATGGCCGAGTGGATCCCGAAGCGCCGCGCCTCGTAGCTCGCCGTCGCGACCACGCCCCGGCTGGCCGGATCGCCGCCGATCACGACCGCACGCCCGACCAGCTCGGGTCGATCTCGCTGCTCGACCGAGGCGTAGAAGGCATCCATGTCGACGTGGATCACCTTGCGCATGAGCTCACTCTACGCAGCCCGACCCACGCTCCGCGAGCACGAACACAAACCGATCACAATTGTCGGTGGGCCGGAGTAGGTTCGCGCGCTTGAAGGAGACAAAGCGATGCAGAACGCGACCTCGAGGCGCTACGCTACGGGCATGCCTGACGACGCCTCCACCCTGCTCTCACCTCGCCCCATCTCGCGGCGGGAGTTCAACCGCATGGTCGAAGCCGGGGTCTTCGAGGGGGGCGAGCGGATCGAGCTCCTGCGAGGAGTCGTGGTCCGCATGAGCCCGCAGAGCTCACGCCACGCCTACGCTGTTCGTCGGCTGGACCGACTCTTTCAGCTCGCGCTCCAGGGCCAAGTCGAGGTCTGTGCTCAGCTCCCCTTCGCGGCGCTGGGCGACACGCAGCCAGAGCCAGATCTCACGCTGGTCCCTCCCGGCGACTACCTCGACGACCACCCACCCGAGGCCTACCTCGTGGTCGAAGTCGCCAACTCTTCCCTCGAGCGGGACCGCGTGATCAAGCGGGCGATCTACGCCGAGAACGGAGTCCCCGAGTATTGGGTGGTCAACCTGATCGCGGGCACGGTCGAGGTTCACACCGACCCGAGCGACGGCGACTACGCGACCAAGCAAACCTTCCCTCGCGGCAGCTCGATCGTCCTCCATGCCTTCCCTGGCGTCTCGGTCCCGGTCGACGACTTCGTGCCCCCGGCTGCTGCGGAGTGATTGCGGGCTGGGGGCCGGCCGATCTCCCCTTCCTCCGGCTGCTGCGGAGTGAGCGATTACGTAAGCGGCGGCTGCGTGTAGTGGTCGCGCCCCGAGCGCGCTGATAGGGTCCCGCCCTTCCAGGAGGAACCCCATGAGAAGCGCTCCCTGGCTGGCCCTGGCTGGGCTCTGCCTTGCCCTCTGCGGCTGCCTCGACGTCGAGGACGAGTGGACGATCAACCCGGACGGGTCCGGCAAGGTCACTCACCGCGTGATTCAGGACGTCAAGGCCTTCCCCGGCTCGATGAAGCCGACCGCCAAGAAGCTGGCCAACGAGGTGCTCGAGAAGTCGGCCGGGATCGAGGCCTGGGAGGACGTCGAGACCAGGACGCTCGAGGACGGCAAGCTCTTCTTCAAGGGCACGGGCTACTTCAAGGACGTGACGGCGGTCGACCTCGAGCACGCGGTGATCGACCCCAGGTTCCGCCGCGAGGAGGGGCGCCTGCTCGTCGAGCTGGAGGCGGATCGCGGCAAGGCGGGGAACTCCAGCGGGCCGAAGATGCCCAAGGACATCGCCTCGCAGAAGATGATGCTCAAGATGATGGGCGCTCAGCTGAGCTCCATGATGGGCGGCCTCAAGGGCGTGACCAAGCTGCACCTGCCCGGCAAGGTGGGCGCGGTCGAGGGCTTCGCCCAGGAGGAGGGGGCGCTGGTGGCGCGGGTCTCGGCCAAGCGCTTCAAGGGCCTCTTCGACGAGCTGAGCCGCGACACCGAGGCGCTCAAGAAGGCTGACCTGGCCGGCCCGGGCGGCAAGGAGCGCTTCGAGGCCATGATGACCCAGGCCCTCTTCGGCAAGGGCGGCGGGGGCACGGCCTCGATCGAGGTCGCCGGGGCCAAGCCGCGCTTCGACTACGCCGCGGCGCTGGCCGCGGCCAAGGAGAAGAGCAAGGCCCTGTTCGAGAAGCTGGGCCTGCCGATCCCCGGCCCCGACGGTCCGCCCCTGCAGGGGATGCGGATCGGGTCGCTCTGCTACGTGCACCACAAGAGCGCCGGCGACTTCTCGATGATGAGCGACTTCCAGCCGCACACCCAGCTCAAGCTGAGCGCGGACCTCGCCAGCAAGGTGCTCGAGGTGCGCGGCGGTCGCCTGCTGCGGGCCGTGGACGAGGCGGGCAACGCGATCTTGCTCGGCAAGCACGCCAAGATCGAGGTCCAGCTGCGCGACCAGAACAAGAAGGTCCAGCTCTCGCTCAAGACGGGCCTGCCCCAGGGCCAGGGCTTCAAGGAGCTGCACGGCTACGTCGAGTATCTGCTGCCCGGCGAGAGCCGCGAGGTCGACCTCGGGATCGAGGCCCTCAGCGACGGGAGCAAAGGCAAGGAATACTCGGCCACGATCAAGAAGATCCGCAAGCAAGAGTGGAACGACAGCCGCGTGATCGAGCTCGAGCTGAAGGGGATCGAGGCCAGCTCGATCAAGGGCGGCATGATCCTCGACACGCAGGACCAGGAGCGCGAGGTCGAGGTCCACCCCGGCTACTCCTTCAACGGCAAGACCACGCTGCGGATCACGACCAAGCCCAAGAGCGGCGACCTGCCCAAGCAGGGACGAATCCTGCTGGAGATCTACACGACCCGCACTCGCCACAAGTCCTACTTCACGCTCGAGGACCTCGGCCGCACCGGCGGTCGTTGAGGAGGCACTGATGAACCGCACTTTGATCGCACTCCTGCTCCTCGTCCCCTTGCTCACGGGCTGCCTCGACCTCGAGGACCAGTGGGTGCTCAACCCCGACGGCTCGGGCAAGCTGATCCGCCAGGCGACCTTCGCGCCGATGGACAAGAGCCCCGAGGCCTGGGCCAAGGAGGCCCTCGGCAAGGCCTCGGGCTTCGAGGCCTGGAGCAACTTCGAGTCGGAGATGCTGAAGGACGGGCGGCTGCGGATCACCGCGACCGGCTACTTCAAGGACGTCAACGCCGTCAACTGCGGGCTGGGGCCCGTCCCGCGCATGGCCGAGGCTGGCAAGCAGCGGATCGTGACCTTCGAGGAGGACGAGAAGACCTTCCGCGGCATGCCGGGCAAGCGCGGCGGCGAGGACGAAGAGAGCGAGTTCGACGAGGCCATGGCCAAGGCGATGCTCAAAATGGTCCGCGGCATGTTGTCCATGCTCGAGGAGGCCAAGATCAGCTCCACGCTCCAGCTCCCCGGTCAGGTGACCAAGAAGAACAACCTGCGGGAGCAGGAGGGCAAGCTGCACTTGAAGGTCGAGTTCAAGAAGGTCCTCAGCGCGCTGGACGAGCGGCTGAAGGACCCCGCGGCGCTCAAGGCCAGCAAGGGCCAGCTCGACTTCGGCAGCATGAGCGAGAAGATCTTCGGCGCGGCGGGCCTGCCCAGCGCGACGGTCGAGGTGGGCGCGCCCTGCTTCGACTACGCGGCCGAGAGCAAGACGGCCAAGGCGGACTGGGAGCCGCTGCGCAAGAAGATCGAGGCGGCCAAGACCTCGCGCGGCCTGACCGGCGAGGGCGAGGAGGGGCCTCGGCTCGAGACCAGCGGCAAGCCTGCCCTGCGCGGGGTCGAGGTGGGGTCCTTCCACTTCCTGCACTCAGGCGACGGGCTGCCGATGCGCGACATGGGCGTCGTGACCCAGGGCAGCGGCTTCGTGCCGCAGGCTCGCCTGCACGTGATCGCGTCGCTCTCGCGCCAGGTGCTCGAGGTCAAGAACCTGAGCGTGAGCGAGGCGCTGAGCAGCGAGGGCAAGGACCTGCGCTGGGCGGAGGCCAAGCACGAGGGCGAGCTGCTCTCGGACCTGCCCGGCTCGCTGCGGCTGAACTTCGGCCTGGCGATGCCTCCCAAGGGCTTCGGCGGGGTGGCGCGGCTCAAGGCGAGCTTCGAGGTCGTGACCTCGACCAAGACCGTGGACGAGCCGCTGGGCTTCACCAGCTTGGCGAAGGACGCGGCGGGGACCAAGCACTCGGCCAAGATCAAGTCGCTCAACGAGGCGGGCTCCAGCCGCCACATGCAGCTCGAGCTGCTCGGCGTGCCGGAGGCCGAGATCAAGGGGATCAAGCTGGTCAAGAAGGACGGGAGCGAGGTCGAGCTGCAGGTCATGAGCAAGAACGTGTGGGGCGACAAGCAGCGCGCCTCGCTCTTCATTTCGCTCGAGGAGGCGCCCGAGGGCGACCTGGTCCTGGTCCGCAACGCCGGGCTCGAGACGACCACCGTCGAGCTCGAGCTGGGGCCGATCGACGCCTACGGCAGGGCGCAGAAGTAGGCGGGGATTCCCCCTCCTCGTTCACGGGAGACCTTGGGTGCGCTAGGCTCCTCACGTGTACAGCGCGACGAAGGAGTTCCGCGACGCCGAGGTCGACCCTCAGCGGCTCCTCGATGTGGTCTACGACGTCGAGGACTACCCCGAGTTCGTGAAGGGGGTCCGCTCGGTCACGGTCCAGAACCGGGGCGAGCACGACCTGGTGGCGCGCTTCGAGGCCGGCGTCGGCGGCATGACCTTCGACTACACGCTCTTCGTCGAGCGGACCGAGACCGAGGTCCGCTGGCGCCGGATCAAGGGCTCCTTCCGCGCCTCGGAGGGCTCGATGGTCTTCCTGGGGGAGGGGAAGTTCCGCTACCGCAACGCCATGGACCCGGGCTTCGCCGTGCCCGGCTTCGCCGTGCAGTTCGTGCTCGAGCGCAGCCTGCCGCGCTTGATCAAGGAGTTCCGCCGGCGCGCCCGCGAGCGCGCGACCGAGGCCAGCTCGTGAGGAGCCGACGCTCGAGGTGACCTCGGTCCGCCTGCTCCAAGCCAAAGAGGCGGAGGAACTCTACGGTCCGCGCCGCGAGACCTGGCCCGAGGAGCGCGCCCGCTGGCGCGCCGGGCGTATGGCCGGCAGCACCTGGATCCGCCGCGACGGGCGCGCCGACAGCGTGCAGTGGCTCGACCTCCCCGGCGAGCAGGAGCTGGACCTGGCCTGGGTCGAGCGCCACTACTTCGCCTGGGTCCCACGCCTGGCGGGCCAGGCCGTCCACCCCCACTACCTGCCCGACGGGCGCCTCGAGCTGGCGCCCTGGCCGCTGGATTGGCCGCGCCTGATCAAGATGGCGCCGGTGGTCCTGGAGCAGGACGCGCGTCACCGGCGCCGGATCCGCCCGATCCGCGGCGGCTTCCTGGCCAAGCCCGGCGGCTCGCTCGAGTTCGAGCTCCTGCGCCGCCCCGGCGGGCGCCGCCTGGTGGTCGCGGTGCGCGCCTTGAGTCCGCGCCTGCCCTTGGGCCTCTACCTCAGCGTCCAGACCCCCCTGCACGAGCGGAGCACCTTCGCCTTCCTGCGCGAGGTCAACCGCCGCTACGTGGCTCAGACCCTGGGGTTGGTCGTGTCTCAGCAGCCCGACGGGACGACCTAGGTCTCCCAGGTGATCTGGTGGAAGAGCTCGCGGAGCCTTTCGCCTCGGACGGGGTCCGTCTGCTCGAACCACGACACCCGCCCTGCCAGGTGGGCGCGGAAGTCAGGGAGGCCCGCGCGGTTCTGGCTTGCCGGACCGTGGCGGCCGCAGTTGTGAAGCGTCGCCTTGAGGCGGTCGAACTCGGCGCGAGAGGGGCGAGGGCGCACGTTGACCACCAAGCCGGTCAGTCGCTGCTGGCGTTGGGGGCGCATCCAGCGGTTCTTGGTGGGGTTGATCTCGAAGCCCTCTTCAGCGGCGATTCGCATGACGAGGTAGCGAAACCGGCTGGCCTGGCGGAGGAAGTCTGCTCCCCCGGAGAAGGCGAGGTCGTCTGCGTAGCGGGTGTAGCGGGCCGAGACGGCGGCGGCCGCTGCGCTGAGTCGGACGTCCAAGCCGTAGGCGCAGAGGTTGGCCAGCGCGGGCGAGGTCGGCGAGCCCTGCGGGAGGTGGCGCTGCTCGAGGCGACCGCGGGCGCCCCCAGAGAGAGGCCCCTCCTCGAGCACGTCGGACGGGGTGACGGTCGTGCAGAGGTCGCTGAGGAGCTGCGCCACGCCGCTGGGATAGCCCAGGGCGCGGAAGAGCGCGCTCACGCGGGGGGCGCGGATCGTCGGGAAGAACTCGCGCAGATCGAAGCCGAGCACGAGCTCTTGCCCGGCGTGCGGCTCGGCGTAGCTGCGCACGGAGCGCCCCCGGCAGAAGCCGTGGGCGGCTTCGTGCGGCGGGACCGGGCCGAGCACGTCACGCAGGATCTGGCGCTGGACGGACTTGAGCAGCTCCTTGGGCGCCTCGACCAGGCGACGCCCGCCGGAGCGCTTCGGCAGCCAGTGGTAGTGGTAGTGCTGGAGCGGGCCCGAGGGGTGGCGGTAGAGCCAGCGCTCTTGATCGGCCAGCCACTGCAGGTCGCCCGTGCCGATCCGCAGCCAGCGCTCGACGTCGGGGGCTCCCTCGAGGGGCATGACCGGGAAGCGTCGGTCCGCGCGCATCTGCGGGGGGACGAAGAAGCGCGTCCAGACGACGAGGCTGCCTTCCAGGAGCTGCTCGTGGAGCGCCTCGTCTTCAGCGAGGAAGAGGACGAGGTCCTCGTCCTCAGGGTGAGGCCGGGCGGGGAAGGCGGCCAACACCCGGTCGACGAGCTCCTCGAGCCAGGGCTCGCTCGTCCCGAGGGTGCGCTGGCCGCGGTCGAGCAGGTCGTCCGCGCTCCATTCCGCGCTGAGGAATGCCTGGCAAAGCGCGCTCGCCGCCTCCGCCAGCTGCTTCCTCCTTCTCCTGAGTTCCCACTCCTCGTCGTCGTCTGGGTCGTCGTCGTCTTGGTCGTCGGCGAGGTAGTCCGCTCTGGTCCGAGGAGGCACGAGCGCTCCAAGGGGGGCGGCGCGCTCCCACTCGGAGCTCCAGTCCTCGTCCTCCTCGAGTTCGCCGATCGGAGTCACCTGCTTCCAGGCTTCGGCGTGCAGCTCCTCCGCTTCCAGGAGGCGAGTCTCGCGAGGGAGCTGGGGGAGGGGCGGAGCGAGCTGGGGCACGATCGCGAGTAGCTCAGCGCGGGGAGCGTCGAAGAGCTCGCCTAGCTCCGTGGGGGCGGGCCCGCGGTGCAGCAGCCACAGCTCGTCGAGCAGTCCAGGGGTGCGATAGAACTCCTGACGCCCCTCCCAGAAGGCCTCGAGCGACTGCTCGAGGCGCGTCGCATTGCCGGCGGCGATCAGATCGCGGGTGATGGCGTGGCGGACGAGCGCGGCCTCGACGTGCGGGTGGACGCGGTCGAGCTCGCCTGGGTGGAACCAGCGCACGCCGGAGGCGAACTCCACCCGGGCGCGCACCAGCTCGAGCCCCTCGTAGTCCCCGCCGCTCAGCTTGCCGAGCCCTGGGCTGACTTCGCCGGCCAACCCGCGCGCGACGACCCAATCACCAGCTTGGAGACGGTTCAAGGTGTGGCGCTACGCCCCGACCGTCTCACCCCACGCGACGACCGGTGCGTGCAAGCGCACGGGCCGTCGTGAGTTGGCGTTCTTGAGTCAACACTCTGCCCCTGGGGTAACCCCAGAGTCCCGGATCGTTCCGAGCGAACTCGAGGCGCAGGCACCACGCCTGGCAGTGTAGCCGCTCTCCGACCTGCCTGTGGGTAGCAGACCAGCGATGGTTACTGAGCTGGCAGGGCATGGTAGACCCGAACGCTCCGGCGCTCTCCGTGCAGCTGCCGCAGCGTCTCCTCGACGAGGGTGAAGCCGGCCTTCTCCAGCACTCGAATCGAGCCCCGGTTGTCGCTGGCGACGATCCCCAGCACGCGGGGCAGCTCGAGCTCCGAGAACGCCCAGCGCAGGGTCTCGTTGAGCGCCTCCGTCGCGTAGCCCTGGCCCTGCTGCGCCGCGGCGATCGCGTAGCCGACTTCGGCGCCGCCCGCGACCGGGCTCAGGCCCACGTGGCCGATCACCTCGCCGCTGTGGAGCTCGACGGCCTGCACGTGGGGGCGCGTGCCTGGGGCAGGCGGGTCAGCGTATTGGGCGATCGCCACCGCGACAACCACGCCGTCCGGCGCGGCAACGCCCAGACCATGTTCCACGGTCACGGCGGCGCCAAGGACTCGACCCGCTACGACACCGAGCGCTTCCTGCGCGCCGTGGACGCCGGCCTGTGGCTGACGCTCCGCGACGAGAGCGCGCCGCTGATCCTGGCCTCCGTCGCGGCCAATCAAGCGATCTTCCAGGAGGTGTGTCGCTACCCGCTGCTCCTGCCGGAGGGCGCGGTGGGCAACTTCGAGCACGCCGACCCCGGCGAGCTGCACCGCCAGACCTGGCCCCGGATCGCCGAGCTCCGCGCCGAAGTGCAGCAGCGCGCCCTGCAGGAGGCCCGCGCCGCCTTCGCTCAGGGCGACACCCTGCGCGACAAGGGCGACGTGATCGCAGCGGCCGCCGCGCGCCGGATCGCGCACCTCTTCGTCTCCGAGACGGCGCTCCCCCTGCCCAGCTGGCTCGAGGCCGCCTGCCAGGACACGCTCCGCTACGGCGGTGAGGTCACGATCGCGCCCGAGCTGCCCGCGCCGGGGGCCTGCTGCGCGCTGGTCCGCTGGAGCGAGTAGGCCTCGAGCGCGGCAAAGCGCTCCCGCTGGCCCGCGCCGAGCGATCCGCTAACCTCTGCGCCCGACCCGAAAGGCGCAGACATGACTCCGCTTCGCTTCGGCGCAGGGCTGGCGCTCTGCCTCCTGCTCGCCTGGACCGCGGCCGCCCAGGACGAGCCCGAGCCCGCGCCCCTCGACCCGGGCGTGGCCTCGATCGAGAGCGCGGACCTGCTGGGCGAGCCGGCGAGCATGCCGACCTTCCCGCCGGGCCCGGGCGAGGTCCAGGCACCCGAGGGCAAGGACTGGGTCCTGCTGAGCTCCGGCGAGTGGATCTTCGGCTCGATCGTCAAGCTCCGCGACGGGAAGCTGACCTTCGACAGCGACAAGCTCGGCAGCCGCGTGATCGACATGCCCGACGTGCAAGAGGTCTCGGCGCCCAACGACTACACCTACGTGTTCGGCGAGCACCTCGACGAGGTCAGCGGCCCCGGCCGCCTGATCGGCGACCAGATCGTGATCGTGACCGCCCAGGGGCCGCGCGCCTTCCCGCGCGACGACCTGCTCTCGATCGTGCCCTTCGCCACGAGCGAGCTCGATCACTGGTCGCTCAAGGCCGACCTGAGCGTGACCGGCACGACCGGGAACAGCGAGCAGGTCACGGGCACGCTCAAGATCGACCTGGTGCGCGAGGACTCGCTCACGCGCGTCGCCATGGGCTACCTGGGGACCTACGGGCTCAGCGACGGGGAAGAGATCGCCAAGAGCCACCTGGGAACGCTCCAGATCGACCTCTTCGTCTCGCGCCGCTTCTACGTGATCCCCGCCCTGGCGCGCGCCTACTACGACCGCTTCCAGAACATCGACATCCGCGCCACGGCCGGTCCTGGCGCCGGCTACTACGTCCTGCGCGAGCCCGACACCAAGTGGGCGGTCGAGGCGGTCATCGCCTACACCTACACCGAGTACCGCCGCGCGCCCGTCGGCGACAAGCGCGTCGAGAAGGGCGCGACCCTGCGCCTCGCGACCCGCGCCGAGTTCGACATCACCGACTCGATCTCCTTCGCGGGCCGCTACGAGACCTACCTCGGCCTGGCGGACATCCAGGACACCTTTCACCACGCCGAGGCGAACATCTACGTCGACCTGATCGACGACACGCTCAAGCTCTCGCTCGGCTACGTGTGGGACCGCCAGGAGCGGACCGTGCGGACGACCAACGGGAAGCTGCCCCACAAGGACGACATGCGCTACTCGGTCGGCCTGGTCCTCGACGTCTAAGCAGCACCTGTAGTCCGCTCCCGAATCGAGCGCCAGGCCGTCTGCCGCGCCACCTGCGCGCTCTCGCACACGCGCCAGAGCGTCAAAGCCCATCGGTAGCCGCGCCCATCGTCCGGCGTGAACGAGCCGTGGGCCTGGCTGCGAAACGCCCTCCTGGGCGCCCTGGCGACCGTCCTGATGTGGGCGGTCGCGGAGCGCCTCTGGACGGACGCGCGCCGCCGACGACGCCAGCGCCGCGCCCAGGCCGGCGAGCGAGAGGCCCTGCGGCTGCTGCGCGCGGCCGGCTTCGAGCTGGTCGACGCCCAGGTCGGCCGCGAGCTGACCCTCGAGGTCGACGGCGCCCCCGCTGCCTACCGCGTTCGAGTCGACTTCCTCGTCCACGACCGCCGCCAGCGGCTCTTCGTGGCCGAGGTCAAGACCGGCCCGCAGGCGACCCAGCCCCTCTACCGGCCCACGCGCCGCCAGCTGCTCGAGTATCAGCTCGGCTTCCCCGAGGCGGCGGGGGTCCTGCTGGTCGACATGGAGCTCCGCCTCGTCCGGCGGGTGCGCTTCCTCGGCCCGCCTCAGGCCTGAGGCCGGATCGCGTCCCCCAGCCGAACCCGGCCGGCCTCGAGCACGCTGCAGTTGATCCCCCGCAGGCGGAGCGCGTCGTCCTCACCGATCCACTGGAGGGCCTCGAGCCCGAAGCGCTGGCGGAACTTCTTGCAGCCCGTGTGCGGCGTCGCCGAGACCTCGAGCAGCGCCTCCCCGAGGCGCAGGCGCGCGCCGGGCGGGAGGGCCTCCGCGCTGAGGTCGAAGTGGACGAGGAAGTTGTCGCCCGGGAGGTCGAGGGGCTGCTCCGGCCGCTGGATCGCCCGCGCCACGCTGACGTCCATCAGCGTGACCTGGGTGTCGCTGCCCTTGCCGGCGCCCTCCCAGCGGTCGCCGTGAACGCCGCGCTCCGGGCTGACCTCGACCTCGTCCACGACCTCGTGCACCCCTTCGCCCTTGCGCAGCACGATCAGCTCGACCTGGCCGGCGTCACGAGGCCGCGCAGGCGCGCTGCGCCAGGCCTGCTCCAGCTCGGCGCGGGTGCGGGCGTCGCTCGGGTCCTGAGTGCTCATGAGCGGCCTCCGGGGTGGGTCTCCGGCTGGTTTCACACTCTCCCTGAGACGAAGCGGCGCCCTCCCCTGAAAAGACCCAGCAAGCGTCCAGACGCCTAAGTCCTTACACAGCGGCCCGGAACGGCAGTTGCCCAGGGTCGAGCGGAGGGACTGACATGAAGGCTCCTGCGTTCGCCCCAAGCTTCCTGCTCGCGCTCCTGGCCCTGGCGCTCCCCGCTCAGGCCCAGGACCTCGCCGGCCACTACGACCTCTTCGGCCGCCGCCCCGACGGCCAGCGCTACCAGGGCAGCGCCCGGATCGTGCGCCAAGGCGAAGGCTGGGTGCTCACGACTCGGGTCGAGGACCCGCGCTTCGCCCGCCCCAGCGCCCAGGCGCCCCTGCGCGCCGAGGGCGGGCGTCACCTGTTCCGCTTCGGCGCGAGCAGCGAGGACGAGGCGCAGGCGGAGGGCGCCAGCGGCGCGCTCCGCTCGCTCGGCCAGGCGCGCACGCTCCCCGCGAGCTCCAAGCGCGCCAGCACGACCCTGCGCCTGGTCGACCTCGGCCACTGCCTGGAGGGGACCTTGACGCGCGCAGGCAAGGTCCTGGCCCGCGAGCGCCTGCGCAAGCGCGCCGACGCCGGCTTCCAGGTCACGGTCCAGGCGCCGAGGCGGACCCACTTCCAGCCCCACCGCGTGAGCGGCCCCAACACGATCAGCCTGCGCTACGAGCTGGACCCGCCGCGCGAGCCGGCCCAGGTCGAGGCCCGGATCGTCGACCGCGAGGGGCGCGAGGTCGCCCGCGAGGACCTCGGCGAGCTGACCGACGAGGGCGGCGGCCTGCGCTACACCTGGGGCGGCAAGCTCGAGCGCGGCTACGTGGACGTCCGCCGCTCCCCCTTCCAGATCACCCTGGTCGCGCGACGGGGCGAGGCGGAGGCCACCTCGCAGCCGGTCGAGGTCCAGGCGCAGCCGCTGATCGACGCCGTCTACGTGGTCTCGCGCGCCGCCGAAGGCGACCCCCTCAGCGCGGCCAACAAGGTGATCGCCCACGAGGCGCGCCCCCTGATCACGGCCGTGGTCCGCGCGATCGTGGCCGGAGTGCGCGCCCCCGAGCGCGGGCGGACCGAGCGCGTCTACTTCGCCGCCCAGGCCGAGCTCCCCGCCGAGGCCGCGACCCTGGCCCGGGGCCAGCGGGTCCAGCTCCAGGCCTGGGACCGCGAGTCCTGGGGCGAGCTCGAGCTGCGCTGGCAGACGATCCTGCCGCGCGCGGTCCACAGCCCCGCCTACCGCGCGACCCAGGACGCGGCCCGCCACACCCGCGAGGGCGAGTTCACCAACGTGATCAGCAACGGCGAGCGCGAGGGCGCCTGGGTCGGCCGCGACACGATCGAATACGTGCACGCCCCCGCCGGACGCGGCCCGAGCCCCAGCGCGGACGCGGCGCCCGGGACGCTGCGCTACCGGGTCGAGGTCGACTACGCCGACTCGGCGATTCGCCTGGGGCCCAGCGCTCGCCCCGGCTCGCTGGGCGCCCGCGACCCCGAGCCGACGACGGCCACCCGGCTCAGCTCGGGTCTCGAGCCCGCCGCCTTCTCGCGCCAGCTGGGCGGGATCAGCGCGGCGGTCCACCGGGTCAGCCGCCGCGGACCGAGCGCTGACCCGCTGCTCAGCTACCTCGAGGCCTATCGCCGCGTGCCCTGGCTCTACGGCAGCCTCGGCAGCCAGGTCGACGGCTTCATTGGCTACGACTGCGCGGACCTCGTCCTGGGCGCCGCTCGCCAGGCCGGCCTGACCCGGCGCCGTTACACCAACGCCAACAACCTCTGCAAGCTCTACCTCCGCCCGCGGGGCAGCCACCCGATCCTGGCCTGGAGCGCGAGCGGGGAGACGATCGACGCCCGGACCCGCGAGGCGCACCGGGTGCCGACGGGCGAGGAGAGCGCGGAGGCGGCCCGGCCCGGCGACGTGGTGTTCTTCGACTGGGACGGGGACGGGAACTGGGACCACACCACGGTCCTGTGGAGCACCTCGGGCGCGGCGCTCGACCTCGACGCGCGCCTGGTGTGGGCCCACCACGACGCCGCTGAGCCCGACGGCTTCTACGTCGGCACCCTGCGCGAGCTGGTCCACCCCAGCCGGCGGGGCGTGATCCGGATGACGATTCGCCGCTTCCCCCGCTGACACTCGGCGCCCGCTGGCCGGTATGGGTGGGCATGCTCGACCAGCAGAAGGGACGTGGGGAGCGCTGAGCCCCCCGAGGAGCTGCTGCGCACGCTCGCGCAGCGCCACGAACGAGACCGACGCGGGCTGGCGGTCGTCGAGGGGGTCGCCCCCTTCCTCAACGCCTGCGCGGCCGGCTTCCACCTCGAGGCCGTGGTCTGGTCGCGGATCCTGCTGCGCAGCTCAGTCGCGCAGAAGCTGATCCGGCTGCGCAAGCGGGAGGGGGTCCCGATCCGCCAGGTCGACCCGCGCGCCTTCCGCCGCCTCTCCCACGGCGGGCGCGCCTCGGGCGTGGCCGCGATCGTGCGGCAGCGCTGGCGACCCCTCGAGCGGGCCGACCCCTTGGGCGGGAGCTGCTGGGTCGTCCTCGAGCGGATCCGCTCCCCGGGCAACCTGGGCACGATCCTGCGCACGGCCGAGGCCGCCGGCGCGGCGGGCTTGGTCCTGCTCGGGCCCCAGCTCGACCCCTACGCCCGCGCCGTGATCCGAGCCAGCATGGGGGCGGTGTTCCACCTGCCCCTCGTGCGCTGTCCGCCGGCCCGCTTCGCCGCCTGGGCCGCCCGCCACGGGGTCCAGGTGATCGCGGCCTCGCCCCAGGGCGAGCGCCGCTACGACGAGCTGTCCCTGCGCCCCGCGCGCGCCCTGCTCCTGGGCGAAGAGCGCGAGGGCCTGAGCCAGGAGGCCTTCGAGCTGGCCGAGGCTCGGGTCCAGATCCCGATCCTGGGCCGGGGCGACTCGCTCAACGTGGCCGTGGCCGGCGGAGTGCTCCTCTACGACCTGCTTCGGCGCGGATCATGAGGCTCAAGTCGAAGGGGTCCGGGCGCCGAAGAGGGAGCGAGGAGCGGTCCCATGCCTCCAGAAGCCAGTTTCTGCGCAGAGTCCGGCGTTCAGCGCCGCCCTCAGGGCGGCGTCGATCCCTACCAGGTCGTCCTGTGCGCCCTCGAGGAGGGCCTCGACGACGCGGCCGCGGCCGAGCGCTTCGGGGTCGAGGCCGCCGAGGTCGCCCGCTGGCGGCGCTCCTTCCTGGCGGGTGCTCGGCGCGGGGTCCGCCCGAGCGACCACCGTCCCGGGGCGCGGCGGGTCTACCCGGACGTGGCGGCCGCCGTGGGCGACACGCCCCTGGTCCGCCTGAACCGCGTGGTCGAGGGGCTGGGCTGCGAGGTCTACGCCAAGCTCGAGTTCATGAACCCGATGGGGAGCGTCAAGGACCGCGTGGCGCGCCACCTCGTGGCCGAGGCCGCCAAGGACGGGCGCCTCCAGCCGGGGGACACGATCGTGGAGGCCAGCTCGGGCAACACCGCGATGGGCCTCGCGATGATGGCCGTGCTCGGCGGCTACCGCTGCAAGATCGCGGTCCGCGACCGGACCAGCCGCGAGAAGCTCTCCGCCCTGCGAGCGCTCGGGGTCGAGCTGGAGCTGGTCGACGCGACCCTGCCCCCCGAGCACCCGGAGAGCTACAACCGCGTCGTCGAGCGCATGGTCAGAGAGACCCCGCGCTCCTACTTCCCCGACCAGCACAACAACCGCGAGAACAACGCGGCCCACTACGCCACGACCGGACCCGAGCTCCTCGAGCAGCTCGAGGGCCAGCTCGACGTGCTCGTCGCCGGCGTCGGCACGGGCGGCACCATCAGCGGCGTGGCCCGCTACCTCAAGGAGCGGATCGCGGGCCTGCGGGTGGTCGGCGTCGACCCGGTCGGGTCGATCTTCACGCCCTACTTCCGCACCGGGCAGGTGCCCCGCCCCGGCCCCTACCTGCTCGAGGGGCTCGGCGACGAAGAGCCCATCGAGTGCGTCGAGTGGGAGTGGATCGACGAGATGCTCCAGGTCGAGTCGGGCGAGGCCATGCGCTGTGCGCGGGAGCTCGCCCTCCAGGAGGCGATCTTCGCGGGCGGCTCGAGCGGGGCCGCTCTGTGGGCCGTGCGCGAGGTGGCTCGCCGCTCGCCCCCCGGGACGCGGATCGCGACGATCCTGCCCGACTCGGGCTACCGCTACCTCTCGACGATCTACGACGACGGCTGGATGCGGGAGCAGGGTTTCCTCGCCTGAGCGAGCCTGCGTCATCCCTGCGTGACACACTCGTCCCGCGGGCAGGACGAGCAGATTCACTCCAAAGGACTTAGGCTCTCCTGGCGCCGGCACCTCGTGTGCAAGAAATGGCGCAGGGAGTCGTCCATGCAGCCACCCACCAAGATCGTCGTCGCCCTCGAGGCCGCCGAGTCCATCGTCGCCGTCTTCGCCGAGGCCTGCACCTTGGCGCGCACCTTCGGGGCCGAGCTGGTCCTGGCGCACGCGATCCCCGAGTCCCCGCCCATGACCCCGGGCTTCGACGTGGTGGCAGATCAGATCCGCGAGACCTTCGACGACCTGCGCCTCAAGGCGCAGCGCGAGGGGCTGAGCGTGAGCGAGACCGACTACGTCCGCTTCGGCGAGGTGGGCAAGGTCCTGGCCGAGGTGATCGCCGAGTCGGGCGCCAACTGGCTCGTCATGGGCGCGGCCAACAAGACCACGATCGACTTCCTGCTCCTGGGCTCGACCGCCGAGAAGATCCTGCGGACCTCCCCCGTGCCGGTCTGGCTGGTGCGCCCGGGGCGGCCCCACCGCGAGGTCAAGCGGGTCCTCTGCGCCTACGACGGCTCGGAGCCCTCGCGCGAGGCGCTCGCCGCGGCCTCCTTCCTGGCGCGCAACTTCGTGGCCCACCTGACCGTGCTGACCGTCGGCAAGCCCACCGAGGCGGAGCTGATCCAGCGCGAGCTCGTGGACGAGTACGACCTGCACGGAGTCGAGGTCGAGCTCGCCACCCGCAGCGGCGAGGCGGTCGAGGAGGTCCTCGACGCCCTCTCCGAGAACCCCGCGGACCTGCTGGTCCTCGGCTGCGCCGCTCGGCGCGGCTTCAGGCGCCTCTTCCACAAGAACACCGCCGAGCGCCTCGCGCGCAAGGCACCCTGCTCGCTCCTCAGCCTCCGGGCTCCGGACGAGAACTAGAAAGGAGCCTCCATGTTCAAGACGATCCTGGTCGCCCTCGAAGCCTCTTCGCTGGACGCGGACCTGCTCGAGCAAGTGCTGCGCCTGACCTGGCGCGAGGACGTCCGCCTCTCCCTCTTCCACGTCGTCGACCCAGAAGGCGGCGAGGAATACGACGGCGAGGACGTCTCGATCCGGCTGCGACACCAGGCCGCGCAGCGTCGCCTGGATAAGCAGGAGCAGCTCCTGACCGCCAAGGGTCTGACCGTCGACAGCCACGTCCAAATGGGCGAGCCGGACGACTGCATCCTGCGCCGGGCCGAGGAGATCGGCGCCTCCATGATCGCGCTGGCGACCCACGGCCGGAGCGGACCCAAGCGCTGGTTCCAGGGCTCCGTCACCGAGAGCGTGCTCCGCTGGGCCAAGGTCCCGGTCCTGGTCACCAACCCGACCCAGAAGTCCCGCCTGCCCCAGGAGGGCTTCAAGCGGGTGCTCGTGCCCCTCGACGGCTCCGAGCGCTCGACCCGGATCCTGCCCACCGTGCGCGCCTTCGCCCTGCTCTACGACGCGGCGGTGACCCTGCTCCGCGTCGGGATCCAGCCGGCGGTCCCGCCGATGGAGGTCCCCCTGAGCACGGTCGAGATCCCGCCCCTGCGTGAGCACCTGCGCGACGAGGCGCGGGCCCTGCTCCCGCACCTCGAGGGCGTGCGCGCCGCCGAGGTGGACGTGGTCTTCGCGGACTCGGCCTCCGACGGGATCCTGGACGTGGTCGAGCGCGGCGGGATCGACCTGGTGGCGCTCGGCACCCACGGGCGCACGGGCCTCGACCGCCTGCTCTTCGGCTCCACCGCCGAAGCGGTCGCCCGCGAGTGCGGCGTCCCGATCCTCGTGTTCCGCAACCTCTACGACGACGACGAGGGCGCCGAGGACGAGGACTAGCGACCCGTCTGCCCAGGCAGCTGAACCGAGAGCGCCTCGACCGAGCCGGTCGAGGCGCTCTGCGTGTGTGGGCTGTCGCTACCAGCGAGAACTCCCTCTGGTTCGATATTGAACGGGGAAAACTGGAAAACTTGAAAAGGCAACATCCACTGAGCAGTCACCGCGCCTTCTAGTTTTCCAGTTTTCTCCGTTCCTATCTCCGAAACGCGAAGGAGCTGTCGCTCCCAGCGACAGCTCCTTCTGGCTCACTCCTCGGGCACGGGCACGAGAGACCCTTCGTTCGGCCCTAGTGACCGCCCGAGGACCAGGCGCCCGAGACGAGCATCTGCTCGATCCCCTTGTCGAGGTTGTGCTCGGGCGGGGTCTCGCCGACGACCATCCCGAAGGTCCCCTCCATCCAGGTCACGATCGTGGCGAAGGCGCCGCGGCCGCGCTCGTTGTTCGAGGTGAAGGCGGCCACGGGGCTGCCCTGCTCGAAGAACACCTGGCCGCCGATCCCGCCGGGGCCCTGGATCTGGACCTTGCAGGTCTTGCGGCCCGTCGCGATCACCTGGAAGAAGTCGGTCAGGGGCATCTCGGACAGGTTGCCCGACATGGTGTTGCCGGCGGCGGCCTCCTGCTGCTGGACGCCGCTCGAGAGCGAGCGCAGCTTGGCGAGCAGGATCTCGAAGTTGACCGGCTTGGCGAGCACGTCGCGGGCGCCGAGCTTGATCGCCTTGTTGAGCAGGCCCTGGTCGGTCCGGCTGCTGAGGAAGATCAGCGGGATCTGCTTGAGCTGCGGGTCGCGGCGCAGCTTGAGCAGCAGCGAGATGCCGTCCATCTTCGGCAGCACGGTGTCGGCCAGGACCACGTCGGGGCGCTCGGACTGGATCGCGTCGAAGGCGCGCTGACCGTCGTCGGCGGTCATGACCTGGAAGCCCGCCGCGCTGAGGCGCATCTCGGTCACCGAGAGCGAGCCGGTGTCGGCGTCGGCCACCAGGACCCGAGCCCCGCTCGCGCCGCCGGTCAGGCGGTCGACGTAGGTCTCGTCGCGCAGCGCGCGGAAGAAGGCCTCGACCACGTTGGGGTCGTAGTCGCTCCCGCTGCGCGAGCGGACGACCTCGCTGGCGGTGATCTCGTCCGAGCCCTGGCCGAGCTGGGTCGCGAAGTCGCGCACGACCGCGATGATCCGGGCCGGCATCGGGATCTGGTTCTCCTTGAGCCCGAAGGGGCGCCCGCGCCCGTCGTGGCGCTCCTCGACCGCCTCGATGATCGAGCCCAGATCGAAGGGGCAGCGGAGCGTGGCCAGGGCCGCGAGCGCCGCGCGCATCTCCTTGCCCAGGCCGCCCTCGGCGCCCGCCGGCGCCTCCTCGACGCCGAACTTGAACTGGACCAGGCTCGGGCCGAGGGCCACCAGCGAGGCGGCCGCGCCCGTCATCTCGATCTGACGCCGCGAGAGCCCCAGCTTGTAGGCCGTCAGCTCGGTCATCACGCCCAGCTTCTCGGCCATGGGCGGGTTCTTGGCGCCGGCCTCGGCCAGCACCGCCAGCAGGAGCGTGCTGTCGCGCGCGAACTCCGACAGGCCCTCACCCGCCGAGGCGCCCTCCAGCAGCGCGCTGCCGTAGCCCGTCGGCACGACCACGTCCAGGTTGTCGCGCAGGGCCGTGAAGTGACTGGCCAGGTCGGGGTATTGCTCGCCCAGGCTGGGCGCCACGAGCATCAGCGTGGCCCGACTGGCGCGGACCACGTCCATGGCGTGGTTGGGGTCCTGCGCCTCGAGCACCGCGTAGCCATCGCGCTCGAGCATCGTGCGCAAGAGCATCCGCGACTCGGGGTCGGGATCGAGCAGGATCACCTCGGACATATCGTCTCCTCAGAACTAGCTAAATCGTGCCCGTGCCCGTGCCCGTGCCCGTGCCCGCATCAAGCGAGCAAGTAATCCGGCACGTTGATACCCAGCTCGGCCGGGTCGATCGAGCCCGTGATCGAGGCGGGGTATTGACCGCCGACCTTCTCGGCGAGGTCGAGGAAGTCGCCGTCGACGGGCGAGCCGTTGCGGTCCATCACGATCGCGACCAGGGGCCGCTTGGGGTGCTCGGGGTTGGGGTGCACCACCACGGCGATCTCGCCCGAGCTGAGCGTGACCGTCGTGCCAGAAGGGAAGAGGCCCATCAGGTTGGTGAACACGGTCATCACCAGCGGGTCGAACTTCTCGCCCGGCTCCTCGAGCATCTGCCGGATCGCCTGGTCCGGCATCAGCGCCGCGCGATCGGGGAGGTTGGTCGTCAGGGCGTCGTATTCCTCGCAGACCCGGACGATCATCGAGAAGGGGTGGTGCTCGGGCTCCGCGCGGACGGGCGTCCGGCCGCGGTGCAGGTCGAACTGGAAGGCCGTCACGCTGGAGACCAGCACCTTCTTGCTGATCTTGCGCCCCTCGAGGATCGCGCTCAGCGCCCGGTAGGGGTGCTTGCCGTCCTCCTTGGCCTCGGCCGGCGAGAGCTGAGTCTTCTCGACGAGCTGGACCGGGCCGCGGAAGCGCCCGAGGCCGGCGAGCATGCCCGCCAGGCCGAGGTCACTCAGCATCACGCGGCTGATCCCGAGCTCGTGGCCGAGCACCATGGACAAGAAGCCGGTGTTGGCCATGTGGTTGAACATGTAGTCCTCGGCGCCCTTGACCGAGGCCATCGCCACGAACTTGTGCTTGTACTTGGTGACCAGCCCGCACAGCTCCTGGAGCGCGCGGTGCAGCTTGCCGGTGAAGTAGCGGTTGAGGTCCTCCGAGCGGAGGTTCTTGACGTACTCCCGCAGCAGCACGAGCGTGCGCGCGTAGGCGAGCGGGAAGTAGCTCGCCTCGTCGATCTCGACCTCGTTGACCTGGGCCGAGCTCGTCGTCTCGCCCGGACCGAGGACCTGGAGGCGATCCTTGAGGCCGAGCCGGACCACGCCCTCCTTGATCTCGCTGAGCGGCAGGACCTGGTTCTGGCCCTCGGGGATCCGCAGCAGCCCGAAGAAGCCGCGCAGCTCGGCGTCGCTCATGGCGCCCGTGAAGGCGATCTCGGCGATCCCGACCTGCTCCATGGCGCTGCAGGTGCCCTGGATCGTGGCGAAGGCGCGGCGACCGCCGCGGACCGGCTCCTTGTTGAAGTAGAGCACCCCCTCCTCGGCCTGGAGGCGGGCGGAGCCCATCCGGTCCGAGACGTTGATGATCAAGTCCTTGAGCTTGGCGAGGGGCTCTTCGAAGTTGACGTTGTCGGTGTCGTAGAGGCGAACGAGGCGCAGGACCTGCAGCAGAGCCTTGCTGAAGGCCAGCGACGCCTCCTCGCCGGTGTCGAGCTTGAGGGCCACGGCTTATCTCCCAGCGGTCGCGTTCTTGAGGTCCTTGAGCGCCTGGGACGCGAACTGACGCGTCTCCTTGGCCGCCCGGCGGTTGAAGATCAACGCGCCGCGCTTGGTCTGCTCCTCCAGGAAGCCGACCGCTCGCATTCCGCCCAGGAAGCGCAGGGCGTCGAAGAAGGCCTTCCGCTCGTGAGCGTCCTTGTGCAGGAACTCCGCTCCGGAGATCACGGCTTTGAGGTTCTCGACGGCCTCGACGTGCTTGCCGCGGACCAGGATCTTGAGCGACTTGACCCGGTCGGCGCGCACGTCGCTGGTCAAGGCGTCGATCGCGATCTTGACCCGGCCCTGGTCGGTGTTGGTCCGCCAGAGGTGCTCGGCGTACTTCTGGATCTCCGCGTCGGGGTGCCTGCGGGCCACCTCGAGCAGCTCGCCGAGGTCGCGCGGCGAGATGCGGTTGTTGGCCACGAAGAGCGCCGTCCGCACCGTCTCGGCGTCCACGTCCTCCCGGCAGAGCAGCTGCAGCGCCTGCGGGTTGAGCTTGACGTGGTCCTTCATGTAGTCGGTCAGCGCGTCGCGGAGCTCCTGGGTCTCGCTGACGCGGTAGGTCGAGGCCGCGGTCAACATCCCGGGCTCGCCCATCTGGTGCAGGATCCGCGTGAAGGCCTTGGGACCGCCCAGGCCGCCGCCCTGCGCCATGCGGATCAGGCGCTCGATGTTCTCCTCGCGCCCGAGGAAGTTGAAGGGCCCCTTGAACACCTGGTAGGTCGGGTCCCGCTCCTCCGTCGCATCGAGCTCGTTGGCGTACTGGCCGAGCAGATCGCTGAGCAGGTCCATGTCGCGGCTCCGCAGCGACATGCTGACCGACTCCGTCGTCAGCCACTGGACCAGGCCCATGGGCATCACGTCCGGCATCAGCGCCAGGCCGTCGAGGCACTCGACGTTGAGGACGCGCAGCAGGCGGTCGGGTCCCCAGATCTTGGCGCTGTTGGCGAAGTCGGCGATCGCGCCGCTGTCGACGTCGAAGATGTCGTCGCCGTCCTCGCGCTCGCCCGTGTCGTCGTCGAGGTCGTCGGCCCGCTCGAGCTCGCTCCCCCCGTCGGTCAGCTCGAAGCTGTAGGTGCCGCGGCCAGCGTTGGCCGTCAGCGACTCCACGATCGAGTCCACGTCGCGGTTCATCTGCTTGAGCAGATCGAGCTGGTCCTGGTTGAAGTAGTCGGGCGACTCCCAGGCGTCGGTGAGCGAGTTGATCGCGACGTGGTCGATGTTGCGGAAGTCCGCCTCCCACATGAGCAGCGTCGAGTCCGAGTCCTGGTCGACGATCGCCTGATAGAAGACGTGGGCGAGCTTGGCCGCCTCCTCCTGGGTCACGCCCTGGGCGATCGCGATCTCGCGCAGGCCGTCGACGTAGAGCCGGAAGGCGAGGTTCTCGTTCGGGTTCTCGCTCTCGTAGACCGGCTGGTCCTCGACGGTCAGGTTGTCCTGGCTGACCTTGAAGCGCAGCACCGAGTGCAGCTTCACGAAGGCCCTCAGCCGGGTCCCGAACTTCTCGAGGGCCTCGACCACGTAGGCGTGGTCGTGAGGATAGAGCTTGAGCTGCGTGAAGGCCTTCACGAAGAGGCCCATTACCTCACGCGCGAACCAGACCCGCTCCTGATTGGGATCCGCCACGAGCCACACCTCCCACCCCAGCGGGGCGTTCCGAGTGCACTGTACTCATGGAGGAGGACCTGAGCCACCCGAGCCAGGGCACCCTGGCCCGGAGCGGCGCTCCAGCCGCTACTGGACCTCGAGCACCACCCGGACGTCCACCTGGCGCAGGTCCTTGGTCGCCGCGCGGACGCGCAGCGAGAGGGCGCCGGGGGCGTCGGCGTAGAGCAGGTAGCCCTGCTTGGTGCGGACGACGCTGGCGCCCTCCGCCTCGCAGTGCACGGCCGCGGGCTCGCCCCCCGCGAACTCGAGCCGGAAGGGGAGGGGCGCGCCGGCCCCCTTCTGGGTCCCCGGCACGGCCTGGACGAGGGTCAGCTCGCCCGCGGCGCTGCGGGGCGGAGTCCGGCGCACGAGGGCGTCGAGGGCCGCCGCGACGGGGCCCGCGTCGACGGTGGGCTCGAGGGCGCGCACGACCCAGAACACGTTGCCCTGGGCGGCGGCCACGTGGACGCGGCGCTCCTCGACGCGGCCGGCGAAGGCCACGTCGCCGAGGTTCGCCTCGCGCTCCAGGGTGGCCTGGATCGCGCCGAGGTGCGCGAGGAGCAGCGTGCGCGCCGCCTGGGCGCTGGAGCAGCGCTGCAGGCGGGCCTGCACGAGGATCTGCGGGCGCGAGCTCTCCTGAGCGCGCTCCTGCTGGGGTGAGCGCGCGGCGAAGTCGAGGGTCGCCTCCGCGCGGCGGGGGTCGATCCGCAGGCCCCGCAGGGCGAAGTCAGCGACCTTCAGGGCAGCCGGGTGGATCGCCTCGCGCGCGGCGCTGGGCTTGGGCCAGGCGGCGGTGGCGTAGCGCTCGGCGAGCTCGAGCTGGCGCTGGGAGGGGCCCCGCTGCTCGGGCGCCCGCTCCTGCGCGAAGGCAGGCGCGACGCCGAGGAAGAAGCCGAGGAGGGCGAAGAGAGCGCGGTTCATCGCTGGGCTCCTAGCGGAGGCTGGCCTGGCCGAGGTCCTGCAGACGGAAGGCGTCGCGGCTCAGCTGACGGCGGTAGTCGTTGAAGGGCATGCCCTGGGGCAGGCGCGGCGTGTAGGGGCTCTGGTAGGGGCGGGCGTCGTCGTCGACCTCGAGGCAGGCGTCGTTGACGGTCGCGCCCTGGTCGCGGCTGGTCAGCGCGTGGTAGCTGAAGGCGTGGGCGCCGCCGAAGAGCGAGGCGGTGAAGCTCTGGTAGCCGATCCCGCGCAGCCAGTAGAGGTTGAAGTTCCAGCCGACGACGATCACCTGCGTCCGCGAGCCGACCATCGCGCTCAGCTTGTTGACCAGCGCGCCGCAGTCGAGGCAGTTGACCACTCGCCCGTTGGCCTGGTTCGCCAGGAAGGCGTCGAGGTCGAGCTCGGGGGCGTGGAGGTCGAAGCCCCCCGTGTAGGCGGGCGCGCCGAGGTTCACGTCGTAGCGGAGGCCGACCTGGCCGTTGACCCCCGCCGTGACGAGGTCGTGGGCCTGGGCGCTGGTGCGGGCGCCAGCGACCCAGCCCGAGACCAGATCCAGGGCGGCGACCCAGGGGCGGCCGTTGGGCAGCAGGTCGCTCGCGGGCTGGCCGGCGAGCGTGTAGAGGGTGTGCTCGGTCTGGATCGAGCCAGGCAGCGCCTGCCAGCCGTTGCCGACGCGGGTGTAGAAGCGGAAGCGGTAGCGCTGGACCCGCTTGCCCAGAGTCGAGGGCAGGGCCGGCAGGTCGAGCGTGACCGCGCTGCCCGGGGTCAGCTCGCCGCTCATCTGCGAGACGCGCTGGCCGCCCTCGACCGCGACCCGGAGCGGGTGGTTGGCGACGGGGTAGTTGCAGCCGACGGCCCCGCTGCCCGTGCTGGCCCGGGCGCCGAGCGCGAGGCTGACCTGGGGCTGGCCGCCGAGGGCGTAGGCCAGGGGCAGGCTGTTGCCGCGCTGGAGCACGCTCCCGTCGCTGGCGCGAGGCGGGCTGGCGAGGCCCTGGTAGAGGGCCGGAGTCGGCAGGGGGCTGCCGTCGCGCGCGTCGAGGACGTCGGCGCCGAGCTGCGAGCTGGGCACGCTCCAGGCGGGGCCGACGCGGTCGACGGGGAAGCGGCTGCCCCAGCTGCTGGCGCGGTGCCAGGTCAGGGGCACGCGGCCGGCGCCGCCGAAGGTCATGGAGAGGATCCCGACCCGCACGACCTCGAGGCCCTGCTCGCCGATCGTGCTCCCGTCCAGGCGCAGGCGGAGCGTGTAGCTGCCGGGGGCGGCGAAGAGCCCCTGAGCGTCGCGGCCGTCCCAGCTCGCCGAGAGGGCGCCCGCCTGGCGGTTGCCGCTGATCAGGGTCGCGACCCGCGAGCTGCCGCGGCGGACCTCGAGGCGGACGTCACCCGCGCGGGGCAGCTGGCAGCTGACGGCCAGCTGCGCGCCGGAGAGCTTGGGGTCGAAGAGGGGCAGGGCCGAGATCGCCGTCGAGGTGGACGGGGTCGGCGTGGTCGGGGCGGGAGTGGTGGGCGCCGGGGTCGAGGTCGAAGGCGCGCCGCTGAGCACCTCCAGCCGCACGCGGTAGGTCCCCACCCCGCTGGTCCGGCTGTAGTGGCTGACGACCGCGTAGTGGTCGCCGCTGACGCTCGCGGTGAACTCGATTCGGCTCGCGTAGCCCGCGCCGCCGTCGTCGTCGCGCTGCATGTGGCTGCGGTCGGGCGCGTGCAGGTCGAGGAGCGAGTCCATGCCCCCGCCGAGGTCGGTCGTCTCGATCCGGTAGCGGGCGCCAGCGACGGCCGCGAAGCGGAACACGTCGATGTCGCCCGGCCGCTCGATTCGACCCGAGACGCCGCCCGAGTTGAGGGCGTTGGCGCCGTTGGTGCCGTTGGGGTGGTCGTCCTGGGCCGCAGCAGGAGCAGCGAGGACGAGCGCGAGGAGCACGATCGGAGAGCCAAGGCGAGCGGACACGGTCCACCTCCGTTCCGGCGCCGACTATAGGGGCGGGCGCCCACGGTCGCGAGACTGCAAACCTTTTAGTGCTGGCGTATTACGAACCCGTTACCGAAAAGCAGAGGGCGTGCCATTCCGATTTCGGAATGCAGCGAGCGATATCGCTCGCGACCGCGGGAGGGCACCGCCCAGACGCATGGACTTACGCCTGGACGGCGACGCCATTCGGCTACTCCTCGTCGTCGGCGGGCTCTTCGTCCTCTCGCGAGACCTCGACCCACATCTCGGCGCCGGCAGCCGTCTTGACGTAGACGCGGGTCTCTTCGACCTGCTGCACGGTGCACTCGCCGTGCTCCTCGATCTCGACGCTCTCGCCGACCTCGATCTCCATGGGCACGACGTAGACGCGCACGCGCTTGCCGCCTCGCCGCCGCCAGCGCCGCCGCCAGCGCCGCCAACGCCGCCGCCGACCTCGCGCGCGCGCGCGGGCGCGGCGGCGCGCCTTGCGCCGGCGCGGGCCGCCGCCGCAAGCGGTCGTCGCGCCGGCGACGAATGCCAGGGCCAGGGAACGAAGCAGATCACGACGACGCATGGAGCCTCCTTGGGTGCGACGAGCGAAACGCTTGAACGCAACGAGCCCGGCCAGAGTTTCGCAGACCCGCGAGAGCTCGTGGCTTTGTCGCCCTTTCAGGACGCTGGCAAGATCTACAAGCGCCGCTCCTCTCAGTTGCCCCACAAGAGGACTTAGCTCTGGCCTCGGTCGTGCAGCGCATGGCGCCAATGCGGGGGAGCGATTCAGACCGGCCGGCGCGGGCCAAGGCCCCACCTCATCTCGACGAGGATGCGCCGACCCTGATCACGCCAGGAGGCGCCCCAGCGCCTCCCTTGGTGTGCGGGTACGAGCTCCTCGGCCCCCTCGGTGAAGGGGGAATGGCGCAGGTCTTCCGCGCCAGGGAGCCCGAGAGCGGCGAATGCATAGCCCTCAAGCTCATCCAGCCTGCCCGCGCAGGAGACGAGGACTTTCAAGCGCGCTTCCTCCGCGAAGCCCGCCTCGCCAGTCGAATCGACTCCCCCCACGTGGTCCGGATTCGCGATTTCGGTCGCGCCGACGACGGCCGCTGCTTTCTGGCCATGGACCTCCGCCCCGGGCGAACCCTGGCCGCGATCCTCGCCGAGCGCGGCGGGCTCCCCCCGCGCGAGGCGGCGAGCTACCTGATCCAGGCGTTGCGCGGGCTGGAGGCCGCCCACGAGCTCGGAGTGATTCACCGCGATCTCAAGAGCGACAACCTGATCGTGAGCCCCGAAGGACACGTCTCGCTGCTCGACTTCGGACTCGCCAAGGAGGTCGACGCGACCGGAGAACCAACGCTCACGGCGACCGGCGTGATCCTGGGCACCCCCAGCTATATGAGCCCCGAGCAGGCAAACGGGCAGCCCTGCGACCCGCGCTCGGATCTCTACTCGCTGGGGATCGTGCTCTATGAGGCCCTCTCCGGCCAGCGCCCCTTCCACGGGACGCCCGTCCAGATCGTGATTCAGCAGCTCCAAAGCGAGCCGCCGCCGCTGCGCCACTCCGCGCCAGGGACGCCGCCCGAACTCGTGCGCATCGTCGAACGAGCACTGCGCAAGCCGCCCTCGGAGCGCTGGCCCGACGCACGCGCGCTGCGCGGCGCGCTCGAAGCCTTCCTCGCCGGCGAGCCCTCGCAGGCTCCTGCGCGGGGTCGCCCGGGCCTGGCGATCGTGGCCGCGCTGGGCTGCCTCGGCGCGCTCGGCTGGGGCCTGACTCTCGCCGCTGACCAGCACTCGGCCAGCCCCAGCCCTTCGCTTGCGGTGCGGAGTCCCGCTGGCGTCCAGCGGGCCACCCCCACCAAGAGCCTCCCCAGGAGCCTCCGGCCCTCCGAGTCGCAGCCCAGCGACACCGCCCCCGCGACCAGCCAGCGCCCCACCCAGGCCGCTCCGGTCGCGCAGCCCTCTCCCCACCCCCAGGCTGAGGGTCGCGCAGCGCCGCTGCGCGCCCGTCTGCTCCAAGGGCTCTCCGACCTGCGCCGGCGAGCGGGTCGAGCCGACCCCGCGCTGCGTGAGCTGATCCTGCGGGCCTACGCGCGCCTCAGCGCGGAGGCGCCGCAGGCGACGCCCAGTGAACTCGAGGCGGGGTTGCGCGAGGTCCTGGCCCTGGACGTCGAGCTGCGACGCGCGCTCCGCCAGGCCACGCAGAAGCGACGAGCCCACGCGCTGGCGCAAGCTCGCGTCGCACTTCAGTGCTGGGCCTACGCCTGGCGGCTGAGCGGCAGTGCCCCTACGGCGGTCCAAGCCGCCCGCGCCGCCCTGCTCCGCGCGAGCCGTGGCGGCGCTCCAGAACGCCAAAGCGCGCGGCGAGCGCTGCAGGCGGCGAGCGCCGCCTGCGAACTCGCGGCTCAGCGCCAGCGGACCGAGCGGCAGTCCTGGACCCGGAAGCTCGACCAGCTCGCCGCGCGACTCGGCAAGACGCGGAGCGCTTGGAAGGAGGCGAGGGACAGCCACCTCCCAAGCCCCGCTCAGCGGGGCTGGGGCCCCGCGCTCAGCGAGCTCGCCTCGACCCTCGAGCGAGCGCGGGGCCCGCGCCGAGCGCCAGCCACTGCGATCCGCCTGAACGACGAGGTCACGATCTGGGAGAAGCGAGTGCGCCAGGCGCTCTCGCGCCACGCCCAGGAGCACGCCGAGCTGGAGCGCGCACGGACACGCCTGGAGGCGCTGCTGCGCTTCGAGCCCGCGCTGCGGCGCCAGCTCGAGCCCCGGCTCCAGGCGGCGGCGCGCCTGAGCGCCCTCGACCTCGACCGCGCTCGAGCGGCTTATCAGGACCTCTGCGTAGAGGTCATGGCCAAGCGAGAGCGAGCCGCAGCCCTCGCCGGCGCGGAGCGGGCGCTCGACGGGTTGCGGCGCGCCTTCGTCAGCGGGGACCGGCACGCCCTCGAGGTCTTGGCGCCGGACGCTCATGAGGTGCTGACTCGACTGGTGCGTCGCTCGGTCAAGCGCCGCCTGCGCCTCGCCCAGGCGGAGCTCGAGCAACTCGACCTCGCGAGCGCCAAGGTCAGCGAGCTGTCCTTCTTCGACCGCGAGAGCGGTCGCCAGAGTCGCCTCCGGGACTACCGAGTGCGGCTCCGCTGCGTGGCTGGGGAGTGGCGCGTCGTCGCCTTCGAGCGGCGACCGTGAGGTTGAGCAGGAATCAAAGGGGGAACGAGTGAGTCGTAAAGTTCTGCTGGGGTGTTGCTGCGCCTGGGTGCTCGCGGGCGGCCTGGCCCACGCGCAAGGGGAGACCCCGCCGCCGGTCGCGCAGGGGGAGCCAGCTCCGACCTCGCCCGAGGAGGAGGCCAGGCAGCTGCGCGCCGAGATGCAGCGAATGAACGAGCGGATGTTACGCCTGGAGCGGGCCCAGGCAGAGGCAGAGGCGAAGGCGGAGCAGGAGGCCGACCTCGACGAGGACGACGCGCTCAGCTCGGCTCTCGATCGGGTGCTGGGGCGACTCCGACTCTCGGGATACGTCCTGGGTGGCTACACCTGGGACCGCCGGACCTCGACCTCCCTCCGCCCGCTCCTGGCAGACCACCACTTCTTCGGCAGCGACGCCTCGCTCTACTTGCGGGCCGAGCTACCCGCCGACTTCCACGCCATGGTCCAGGTGGTCTTCGTCCCGCGCCCACAGGACAACGTGTATCGGGTCGACGAGGACGTGGAGATCGAGCGGGCCTTCGTCCAGTGGTCACCCTCAGCGCTCTTTCAGGTCCGCCTGGGCAAGATCGTCACTCCCGTGGGCTTCTGGAACTACCTGATCCATGACGAGCCCCTCCTGCCGACCCTGAGCGTGCCTTTGCCGATCCGACGCCGGATCTTTCCCGAGGAGATCACCGGCCTCGTGATCGAAGGGGAGGCCCCCCTGGGGCCAGGGCGCTTGGGCTACGTAGCCTGGATCTCGAATGGGGAGACGAGCGTCTCGGCGCGCGACGACAACCACGACAAGGCGGTCGGCGGCCGACTCTACTTCGCCGCTGACGACCTCGGCCCCGTGGGCAGACTCCAGCTCGGGCTGAGCGGCTACACGGGTCGAGTCGAGCAGCCACGCAACTACAGCCCAGGTGATCCTCGCCTGCGCCTGGTCGCCCAGGCGGAGGGTAGAGGCGCCACCTACTTCGAGGACGTGTTCGAGGCGCAGGGCTACACGCCCTGGGGCGAGGCGCGTCGGGGCGGCACCGACCGGGTGCTGGCGGTCGACCTCCTGGTGGACCTGAAAGGCCTCCGCCTCCGCGCGGAGTCCTTCTTCAACTGGTCGCGCCCGCGGGGTGGCGGCGGCCTCCCCCGCCCGAGCGAGTACATCGAGTGGGGCGCCTACGCATACGCCGGCTACCGGATCGAGCTGCCCGAGGTGGGGGAGGGGGAGCACCGGATCCCGCTCGGCACCCTCGAGCCCTTCGTCCGCTACGACATCTATGACGGCAACAGCGACTTCGTCCACGAGCTGCAGTCGCTGCAGCTCTTCGCGCTGGGGTTCCGCTACGAGCTGAACCGCCACGTCCAGCTGAGGGCCGAGGTCAGCCGAGCCGTCTACCGGGAGGGACGCCGCGACCACCTCAGCGTGACCACGGGGCTGCTCCTGTCCTTCTGAGCCCCCTCAGAAGAGGGGCCGGATGAACCAGGCGATCGCGAAGCCCAACGCGAAGCCGACGATCAGCGGCACCTTGTGCTTGCTGACGTAGCGGCGGACCGAGGCCTTGAGCTGGGCGACGTCGCCGGCGTCGCGGACGCGGTCGCCGCGGCGGTACTTGGCGACCTCCCGGCGCAGCTCGTCCACCGACTGGTAGCGCTGGTCGGGCTCCTTCTCCATCGCCTTGAGGCAGATCGCGTCGAAGGCGGGGCGGAGCTTGTCGTTGATCGAGCTCGGCTTGACCGGCTCCTCGTTCATGATCTTGTTCGTGACCTCGCCCGCCGTCTCGCCCGTGAAGGGGCGCTGCTCGGACATCAGCTCGAACAGGATCACGCCGAGGGCGAAGATGTCGACGCGGAAGTCGACGTCCTTGGGGTTCTGGATCTGCTCCGGCGCCATGTAGTAAGGCGTGCCCAGGGCGGCGCCGGTCCGGGTCAGCTCCAGGCTCTCGTCGCTCAGCTTGGCCAGGCCGAAGTCGAGCACGTGAGCTTCGTTCTCCTCGTCGAGCAGCACGTTGGCCGGCTTGAGGTCGCGGTGGATCACGTTGCGCTGGTGCGCGTGCTCGACCGCTTCGCAGATCTGCACGAACACGTCGAGCTTCTGGCGCGGGGTCAGCTCCCCGTTCTTGATCGCCTGCTTGAGCTCGCGCCCACGGATGTAGTCCATCACGTAGTAGTCGTAGGCGCCCTTCCGACCGCAGTCGTGGACGCCGACGATGTTCGCGTGGGTCAGGCGGCGCAGGGCCTCGACCTCGCGCTGAAAGCGCATCCGCCGCTTGCCCGCCGAAGGGCCCGTGCCGGCCATCAGCGTCTTGAGCGCGTAGAGCTCGCCGGCGCCCGCCCCGCCGATCCGCTCGGCCTTGTAGATCACCCCCATGCCGCCGCGACCGAGCTCGCTCAGCAGCTTGTAGTTGCCGAACACGTCGCCGATCTGGACGGCGCGCTGCTCCTCGACTTCGTCGAACTCGTCCCCGTCGTCGACGCTGTCGAGGTTGAAGAAGTCCGCCTCCCGCTCCGCCACCGAGTCGGACACGAGGTCGAGGTCTGGCTTGCTCGAGCCGGGGAGCGACTGCGCCACGCTGCCCGAGCCGCTCTTGGAGCGCGAATCTCCCGAGGTCGAGTCGATCGGCGTGTATCCGAGCGGAGCCACGGGCGGACCCGGCAGTTCGATGACACCGCTCCCCTGCGGAGCCGGCGGGGCCTGGAGCACGCCGCTGCCCAGCGGGGCAGCGTATTGCCCGCTCCCCTGGGCCGGGATCACGCCGCTTCCCTGAGGCCCCTGGATCACGCCGCTGGCTTGAGGCCCCGGGATCACCCCGCTCCCCTGCTGCTGAGCAGCGAACTGGCCGCTGCCGGCCGCAGGACCGGGGTCCAGGGAGCCGAGCGGAATGACGCCGCTGCGGCGGCCCTCGCCGCCGAAGAGCTCCTCGTCGCTGGGAGCCTTCATGACGGTGCTGCCCCAGCCGGCGCCGCCCGCCGGCTGCGCAGGCGGCTGCGGGGGCTGGGGCGCCTTGGGCGCCTTCTGCTGGCCAGGCTGGAGCACGGCGCCGAAGGCCATCGTGCGCTGGATCTCGTCGGCGGGCGGCTCCCCCTTGTTCTGGTCCGGCTGGAGCACGGCGCCGAAGGCCATCGTGCGCTGGATCTCGGGCAGGTCGTCGTCGGGCGTCGGCAGGACGTCCTCGAACCCGAGGGTCATCTCCGGACTGGCGTCGGCCGGGTGCTGAGCGGGGTTGGGGTCTTCGCTGTCGTCGGTGATCGAGCCCCCGCCCGTGCCCGGGTCGAGAGGGTCGACCCCGTGCGCCTCGCGCAGCTTGTAGGCCGGCAGGGCCGCGGTGTCGATCAGCTCCTGGCTGTCGTCGGGCGCCGCGGGCGGACAGCTGCGCTCGAGGTGCTCGAAGCCCTGGGTGTCGATCGCGCCGCGCGCGAGCAGCAGCTGCGTGAAGCTGCCCTTGACGTCGTTGGCAACGAACTGCTGGAACTCGTCGTAGAGCTCGCGAGCCTGATTGGGATGGAGCAACCCGGCGCGAATCGCCTCGCGTGCTACGTCCTTGGCGTGCTCGACGGCCGCTTCCATCAACGGGTCCCCCGTGTTTCGAACCTAGCACCTGAACGTCTGGTTAGCACGCGGTCCCCGTCCCCTCCGGAAAGACCAGAGGGGACCACCCACCGTGGGCGGTCCCCTCTGCTCAGGAAGTGACACTCAGGGAAAGACACTCGGTTTCTACGAGAGAAACGCTCCTTGGCATGGGTTCGAGACCAGAAGGCGTCGTCGCCTTCTCTGCTCACCCTCTGTGCATTGAGCGCGCCAAAGCACAAGTCCAACGAAGCCGTCACGAGCCCCCGAGGGCCGCCTGCGCTGAAATGAGCGTGAAAGGTGGATTGGTCCCAAGCGGCGCGGAAGTGAGGCTCGAGGTCTAGCCTTCGACCGGCGGGAGCGCCTGGCGATCCTGATCCAGACGATCACCCGGCAGGCCCCACGACTCGCGCACGGACCGGCGCGCAGCCTCGTAGCGGAGCTCGGCCTGCTGAACCGCCGCCTCGAGGCGCTCGACGTTGCGACCCTCGCCCCGCGCCGCCCGGATCGCATCCCGACAGCGCTGGAGCAGGTCCTCCGCCTCGCGCCAGTCCGCGAGGGCCGACCCGGGCAGCTCCTCTTCGAGGGCCTCGCGCGCCGCCTTGGCCTCGGCCAGCCGATCCTGGAGCGTCTGATAGACCTCACGCGCACGTCGCTCGCGCTCGTTGGCCTCGGCGCGCGCCTGCCGCGCTGCCTGACGCACGAGCCGATAGCCCTCGCGCGCGATCTCGCAGCGCTCGGCCAGGTCGAGCAGCTCGGCCGCCTCGTGGATCAAGCTGGCCCGCTGACGCAGGCCCTCGAGGTCGCGCTCGAGCTCGGCGGGCGTCCGTCCCAAGCGGCGCAGCTCGGCCACCGCCTCGGCCCGCCGCTCCGAGCTGAACTCGGCGAGGGTCCAGGGACGCTCGACCTCGTCGCGAGTCAGCGCGCGCGCCAACCCACGCACCAGGGTGCGGTAGGCCCGCGAGTCGCTCGACTCGTCGTGACGATCGGACTCACTGGGGAGAGGCAGAGAGGCCACGCACAGAGACTACGCGGCCCCCCCGACGGGGCTCGGAGCGGCTCCCCAAGCGGGGGTCCCCCTAGGCGAGACCCGCCATCGTGATCGCAGTCGGCACTTCCTGGTAGGCCGGGAAGCGGCGCTCCTGCTTCTTGCTGAAGACGAGGCTGCCGTCGACCTCGACCTCGAACACTCCGCCGTCGCCCTCGACGAGCTCCGACTCGACCTCACCAAACTTGGCGCTGAGTTCGGCGACCAGACCGGTCGCCTGCGGCAAGTAGTTTCAGCGAACGCAATACGTGACGCGGACCTTCATGGGACCTCCTTGTGGACGCCATCGGAGCGCGAGCCGGGGCCAGGTTCAAGACTGAGGCCCGCCGCCCCCCTTCTCGTAGCTCTTGAGCTTGTTGTAGAGCGTCTTGACGTTGATCCCGAGCACCCGGGCGCTGCCGAGCTTGTTCCCGCCGTTGGCCTCGAGCACCGCCAGAATGTGGCGTCGCTCGACCTCGGCCAGGGGCAGGTTCAGGTCGTAGCTCGCGCCGCCCGGGCTCGGTGGCGCGGGGGCCCCGGCCGCCTCGAGCACGTTCTTGGGCAGGTCGCTCAGCTGGATCTCGTCGCCCGAGCTGAGGATCTGGCAGCGCTCGACCACGTTGCGCAGCTCGCGCACGTTGCCGGGGAAGGGGTAGCTGGCGAGCGCCTGGACCGCGTCGGGGGCGATCGTCTTGCGCGGCAGGCCGCGGCGCCGGTGACCGGTCAGGAAGGCCTCCACGAGCGCGGGCACGTCCTCGGGGCGCTCCCGCAGGGGCGGGACCTGAATGTGGATCACGTTCAGCCGGTAGAAGAGGTCCTCGCGGAAGCGCCCCGCGGCGACCTCGTCGGCGAGGGTCTTGTTGGTCGCCGCGACCACGCGCACGTCGACCCGCACGGTCTTGGTCGAGCCGACGGGGCGGAACTCGCTCCGCTCGAGCACGCGCAGCAGCTTGACCTGCAGGTCGAGGCTCATCTCGCCGATCTCGTCGAGGAAGAGCGTGCCGCGGTCGGCGACCTCGAACAGGCCGCGGTGATCGGTCGTCGCCCCGGTGAAGGCGCCCTTCTTGTGCCCAAAGAGCTCGCTCTCGAGCAGGGACTCCTGGATCGCGCCGCAGTTGACGGCCACGAAGGGCTTGTCGTGGCGCGGGCTGTTGCGATGGATCCGCTGGGCCACCAGCTCCTTGCCCACCCCGCTCTCGCCCTCGACCAGGACGCGGATATCGCTCCCCGCCACGAGGTCGACCTGCTCCAGGACCTGGATCGTGCGCGGGCTGGCGGCCACGATCTCGCCCCCCGCCGTGAGGCCCATCACCCGCTTGAGGGCCTGGTTCTCGAAGGCCAGCCGCCCGCGGTCGACCGCGCGACCCACGCAGAGCAGCAGGTGGTCGACGTCGAGGGGCTTCTCGACGAAGTCCGCCGCGCCCAGGCGCATCGCGCTCACGATCGTGGCGGTCGGCACGTCCCGCCCCGTCAGCACGACCTCGGTCCCTGGGAAGCCCTCGACGACCCGCTTGAGCAGCTCGATCCCGTTGAGCCCCGTCAGGAACACGTCCGCGACCACGACCGCCGCCGCCGACTGGTCGAGGCGCTGGAGCACGGCCCCGCCCTCCCCGAAGGCCTCGACCGGGTAGCCCTCGACCTTCAGCGCCCGAGCTACGTAATCGCGCAGCTCGGAGTCGTCGTCGACCACGAGGACGGGGGGCTTGGACATGGCCAGGCATTATCCAGACGCCTGGGCCGCTCGCGACCACTCCCCGCTACCGGGGCAAGATCTCGACCTCGCGCTCGGCCTCGGCCACCGCGCGCCAGCGCTTCACGGCCTCGGGGTTCGCGGGGACGCCCGGAGCGCCCTTCTGGAGCAGCTTCGCCAGGGCCCGGGCCGCGTCGGCGTCCCCGGCCGCCGCGCAGGGCTCGAGCAGCGCCAGCCCGGCAGGGGCGTCCTGAGGCACGCCCTGACCGCGCCAGAGCATCACGCCCAGCTCGCGCATGGACTGCACGTGGCCCAGCTCGACCCCGCGCCGCAGCCAGCGCACGGCCTGGTCGAGGTCGACCTGCATGCCGTTTCGCCCGTAGAGGTGTCCCTCGGCCAGCCGCCGGACCGCGGCCACGTTGCCCAGCCCCGCCGCCTTGACGTAGAGCCGGCGCATCTCCTTCCAGTCCTGTCCCTGGCGGAAGAGCTCGCCGGTCTGGAACTCGGTCACCCCCGGCTTGTCCTTGGTCACGTCGCCGACGACGTTCTTGCCCACGAAGGAGATCACGTCGTCGAGGGTGGGAGGCCGCTTGGCAGAGGGCTGCGGGGTAGGCCTCGGCCGCCGGCGCCGGTTCGCTGCAGGCCCCTCACCCGGGGTCGCGGGGGGCGCGCTGGGCCGCGCGCTCGGGGTCCTGGCCGGCGAGGCCTCGACCCGGACGCGGGCCTGGGGGTCGAAGAGCAGGGCCGCGCCGAGCAGGATCGCGACGGCCGCCCCGGCGACGAGGGCCAGCCCCAGCCCCTTGCGCCCGCGGGCGCTCGTGCGGCGGACCCCCGAGGCCGAGATCGCTTCGCCGCGCAGGAAGCGATCGAGCTCGTCCGCGAAGGCGTCGCCGTCGCCGTAGCGCCGCTCCGGCTCCTTGGCGAGGGCCTTGGCGCACACCGACTCCAGCGCCCGCGGGAGCTCGCGGTCGCGCTGCCGCAAGGGGATCGGCTCGCCGCTCGCGATCTGAGCGGCCAGCTCGAGCATCGAGGCGCCCTCGAAGGGGAAGGCCTGGGCGAGGCTCCAGTAGAGCAGCACCCCCAGGGCCCACACGTCCGTCGCGGGACCCACGGCCTGGTGTCCCTTGCCCGCGAAGAGCTCGGGCGCCATGAACTGCGGCGTGCCCAGGATCGCGCCGGTCTTCGTCAGGCGCTCGCTGTCGACGGCGAGCGCGAGGCCGAAGTCGGCGACCTTGACCAGGCCGCTCGAGTCGACGAGCAAGTTCTCGGGCTTCACGTCGCGGTGCACGATCCCGCGCGCGTGCGCGGCCCCGAGCCCGCGCGCGGCGTCGCGCACCCAGGTCAGGACCTGCTCCCGCGAGGCGCCGGGGAGCGCCTCCTCATAGGTGCGCGCCCCCTCGACCAGCTCGTAGGCGAGGTAGGGCCGGCCCTGGTGATCGCCCGCCGCGTGGACGCGCAGGACGTGAGGGTGGCTGAGGGCCGCCGTGACTTGGCCTTCGCGCCGAAAGCGCTCGCGACGCTCGGGGCTGAGGCGCTCCTCGATCACCGCCTTGAGCGCGACGGGCCGGTTCAGGGTCCGGTCGAAGGCGCGAAACACGACGCCCATTCCGCCGCGGCCGAGCTCACCCTGGAGCTCGAAGCGCTCGTCGATCACCTGAGCGGGCCGCATGCCCTCAGTCTGGCACTTGGGACGGACCTCGGGAAGACGCCAGCCCGCGTCGGTAAAGCTCTCGGGAAGCGATAGGATCCCGCCCGTGAGCCAGCTCCCCGACCCCCCAGCCCTGATCCCGGCTCCCCGCCCCTGGGGCGAGGTCCTGCGCGTCGCGCTGCCAGCCTGCCTCGCCGCCTGGCTCTGCGTGCTGGCCGGATTCTTGATCCCGACCGAGCTCGACCGGGGCGGCGCCCTGGCCGAGCTCGCCTATTGGGTCTCCTTCAGCGGCAAGGAGCTGCTGGCCGGGGTCGGCTTCCTGGGCGCCCTGCTCCTCCTGGCGCGCGAGGGAGGCCGGCGGCGAACGCCCCAGGTCGAGCTCTTCGGGGTGCTCTTCGGCTTCGCGCTCTTCATCGGCGGCGGGGCGCTCTTCAACGAATACGCCATCAAGCGGATCGCGCAGGTCCCCCGCCCCTACGTGCTCGAGCTCGAGCGCACTGGCCTGCTCGGCATGAGCCCGAGCGAGTTCTACGCCCTGGGCGGCAAGGAGGAGCGCCGCGTCCACCTGCGCAAGGTCCTGACCGCCGAGGCCCGCCCCGACCTCCGCCCGCGCGTGCGCGAGCACTGGGTGATCGAGACCGGCTTCTCCTTCCCCTCGGGCCACTCCTTCGCGGCCTTCTGCTGCGCAGCCTTCTTCTTGGCGCTGGGCCTGAGCTTGCCCCTGCGCCTGAAGCCGCTGCTCTTCGTCCTCCCGCCCTGGGCGCTGGGGGTGTGCCTGAGCCGGATCGTGCTCGGGGTCCACTCGGCCAAGGACGTGACCCTCGGCTCGGCGCTCGGGATCGGGTTCGGCCTCTTCGGCGCCTACCTGACCCGCAAGGTCCTCTACGAGCCGACCCCCGTCGACGAGGAGCGCTGAGCGCCGCGCTCAGAGCACCTCGCAGGACCAGCCCGGATAGGGCAGGCGCCTGCGCCACAGGTTCGGCCAGATCTCGAGCGGCGCTCCCGGGCCGGCGCGGAGCGCTCCCAGGTAGCTCCGCAGCGCGTCGCTGAGCGGATTGCTAGGAGCCACCAACGCGGCCCGCACCAGGGCGGTCAACGCGCGCTCACCCCCTGCGCGGGCCAACCCGAAGGCGGCCTCTTCGGCGACCGGCAGGTGGTAGTCGTCCTCCGAGGCGTGGTCCTCCAGCAGCGCCCTCTCGAGCAGGTCCACGTGGCGAGCGGGCTCTCGCGCCAGCCAGCGGGTCGCCTCGGCTCGGACGCGAACCGACTGTTCGGCGCCGGCCGCGTGCTCGAGCAAGGCCTGCTCGCCCCGAGCTTCGCCGCGTCCCGCCTGGCAGGCGAGAGCTCGCAGCCGGACGAACACGTCCTGGTCGCCGGCGAGCGCGTCGAGCGCCGCGCCGGGGAGCGCCCCCAGCGCCTCCAAGCCGGCGATGCCCAAGTAGCGACAAGCCGGCTCAGGGTGCTCCAGGGCGCGAGCGAAGACCTCCGGCCGCTCAGGCGCCTCGGCCACCTGGGCCAAGACCCAGATCCCCTGGCCCGGTCGGTCCAGCCCGGAGTGGAGCCACGCTCGCGCGCGGCCTCGGTCGTGCTCCCAAAGCCCCAGCTCGAGCCGGCGCCGGTAGCCAGGGTGGAGCTCTGCGCCCAGGACGGCCTCCAGCCGAGCGAGGTCTGGCGCGGCGAGGACGCGCGTGACGACCCTGTGTCCGAGCAGCTTCAGCTCGCGCCGCCCACGCACGGCGTCGAGCCTGCGCTCCGCCCAGGCGCGCTGCTCCTCGCGCCGCTCCGGCTTCGGGCCGGGGTCGGCTGGCGGGCGAGCGAGCTCCGCGCTGATCCGGGCGAGCTCTGCCTCCAGTCGCTCGGTCGGCCAGGGCTCGAGCTCGGGCGAGACTTCACAGGCTTCGCGCCACAGCTCGGGCGCCTCGTCCTGCAGCCGCCGGAACTCTGGGTAGTGAGCCACCGAGCGCAGGCGTCGCCGCCGCTCGGCGGGAGGCTCGAGCTCGCGCAGAGCGGCCACGCGCAGCGAGCGTGAGCTGGCCCGCTCGTCGCTGTGGTGCGCCACTCGGTCGTTCAGCGCGGCCTCGAGCACATGGCGATCGGTCCTGCACCAGCGCTCGTAGAGCCAATCGATCAGCCGGCGGGCCGGGGCGAGCTCCAGCGAGTCGGGCCGAGGCGCGTCGAGGAGCACCTCGGCCCGAGCTCGCGACGTGAAGCGGGCGAGCGCTGCGCGAGCGACCTCGTAGGCTTCGCTGCGATCCACCAGCGAGAGCAACTCCCGCATCCCGATCGGCGCCCCGCCAGCGCAGCTCGGTCCGGAGCTCTGCTGCTCCTGCCAGCGGCGCTCCTCCTCGAAGAGCGCGGCCAACTCGGCGGAGCTCAGGCCGGCGCCGAGGCGCACGAGGGCGCGCAGGAGGTGAATCCGGACCCAGCTCGGGCGCGCGGGGTCGAGGACCAGGCGTCTCAGCCCGGAGGCCGACTCCGGTCGAGCCAGGACCTCGAGGAGCGCGGCCGCGGATACGTGTCGCCGCTCGGCCTGCCAACGGGCAGAGGCAGAAGGGTGAGCTGGTTGAGGAGGGAGGGTGTCAAGAAACGAGAAGAGGAGCTCGCACGTCGCGTCGTGCGATCTCCACTGAAAGGACTCCGACAGCATGGAACGCCCTGAGGATCCGGTGGACGGGGCCGGGAGCTTCGAGCTCTGACCAACAGCCTAGCCAGCAGGTCGGAGCAGAACAATCAACGACGAGCCAACTCAACCAAAAAGCCGGCGGGGGCGGTCCTAGTTATGGACCAGCCCCCGCGCTTGCTGTCTCTCATGGCCGTGGCAGGCATCGTCGTCGTCTGCGCCGGCACGTCTCTCTACGCGAGAGGTCGCACCATGCTCGCGACCGGGTCAGCACGGTCTCCGGCGGTCGTCACCATCCGTGAGAGTCGACGCGTGCGCGGGTCGAGCAGGGCCGCGGGGAGCACACCCCATTCAGGGGGGCGGGTGATCCCTACACCGGACACCTGAGTCGCCGGCGCAGCGCGCGGCTCGCTGAGGCCAAAGGCCCCTGAAGGACGCCGCGGGCTACCGAGGAGCGCTGTCCCAGCAACGAAGTCGAGCGCAGGCTCGACACGAGGTCGCTACGGACTCCTCTGAGGTCGGCAGTAGACACCTCCCTGTTCCTTACCAAACTCTCGCGACTCGCGCCGCTCGAGTGCCACGGTTTTGGCAGCGCTCGGAGAAGGCCTCAAGGAGTTCTTCATAAACTCCTTCTCTGTAAAGATCCTGAGCGCGCGCGTCATCCGGAGTTCGCGCGATTTCATCTGCACGAAACCACTCGAGCGTCAAGATCACGGACCTGCACCCTTTCCCTAAGCCCTTGACGTGGAGGGCCTTCCGCGTGACATTCGCTACGTGGCGACGACGAAGAGAGACATCGCGCGAGTGGTCGCGGAGCGCTCGGCCCTGACGCAGGCCCAGGCCCTCGACGCCGTCCAGTTCACCCTGGAGGCGATCGCGGCGACCGTGATCGACGAAGGACGGCTCGAGCTGCGCAACTTCGGCGTGTTCGAGGTCAAGGAGCGCGCCCCGCGCAAGGCGCGCGATCCGCGCGACGGCTCGACGATGGACGTCCCCGCGCGCAAGGTGGTCACCTTCCGCGCCGGGCGTGAGCTGCGCGAGCTGCTCGAGCGCGCTTCCTCCTGAAAATCTCCAGGAGCGACTCAACCCGCGCCGCCGCCCGCGCGTCTTCCCCCTGAAGAGAGGATCCTCCCCATGGCCGACGAGCGAATTCAGGAGCTGGCACTGCAGTTTCGTCGCGCTCAGGCAGAGGGCGAGCGGGACGCCTTCGTGCAGCTCGTGGACCTGCTCCAGGATCGCTTCTACCGGATCGCTTACCGCGTGGTCGGAGACCCCGACACGGCGCTCGACGTGGCGCAGGACGCCTTCGTGAAGATCCACGACCGGATCGACCGCTGGGACGGCGACTCGCGCTTCACCTCGTGGGCCTACCGCGTGGTGACCAACCTCGCGATCGACGGCCTGCGCCGCCGCAAGCGCGAAATGAAGGCTTGGGAGGGGCGCGCCGCCGAGCAGCCCGACCACGTCGAGGACGCCAGCCAGGACACGGTCGAGCGCGAAGAGCGCGCCCAGCTCGTGGCCACGGTCAAGGCCGCGATCGACGAGCTCCCTCCGGGGCAGCGCGCGATCGTGGCGCTGCGCCACTACGAGGGCTTCACCCTCAAGGAGATCGCCGAGATCCGCGGCTGCGCCCTGGGCACGGTCAAGTCGACCCTGCACCAGGCCTTCCGCAGCCTGCGCAAGACCCTGGGAACCGAGACCCTCTCCCGGGCGGGGCAGGTGGCGTGACGCCCCAGGATCCGACCAACCACTGCGACGAGCTGCGCGAGCACCTCCCGCTGCTGATCTACCCCGACGAGCTGGTCGGGGAGGAGCTGGCGGCGGTCGAAGACCACCTCGTGGTGTGCTCCGAGTGCGCCGAGCTGCACGCTCAGCAGCTCGAGGTCGCCGCGCGCCTCGACCTGCTCGAGGACCCGACCTTCAGCCCGGCGCAGCGCCGCGCCCTGCTGGCCGGGGTCCAGGCGGCCACCAGCAGGCCGAGCGACGACGAGCCGGCCGAGCTGCTGGCGGCGCTGGACCTCGTCGAGGCGCCTGCCCTCAGCGACGCGCAGCGGGAGCGACTCCGCGCTGGCGTCCTGGCGCGCGTCGGCGCAGGCGAGGAGCTGAGCGAGGAGGACCTCGTCCCCGGCGCCGAGTTGAGCGCCGCCCTGAACCTGTTGCCGACGCCGGCCCTCGACGGGGCGCAGCGGGCGGCCTTCCGCGACGGCGTCCTGGCCCGGGTTGGTGGCTCGCCAGACGCCGAGGACTTCTCCGACGTGGAGGCCGCCCTCGACCTCGTCGAGGCGCCGGCGCTCTCCAGCGCCCAGCGGGCCGCCTTCGCCGAGGGCGTCCTGGCCCGCGTCGCGGGTGGCGCCGAGGACTTCGCCGACGTCGAGGCCGGCCTGGACCTCGTCGAGGCGCCGACCCTCTCCAGCGCCCAGCGAGCCGCCTTCGCCGAGGGCGTCCTGGCCCGCGTCGCGGGCGGCGCCGAGGACTTCGCCGACGTCGAGCGCGCCGTCGACCTGGTCGAGGTCCCCGCCCGGCCCGCCGCGATCACGGCGCCGGCCGAGGAGCGCCGCCCCGCGGGCCAGCTGATCAGCTTCTCCTTCCGCGCGACCCTGATCCGCGCGGCGGCCGCGATCCTGGTCGCGGGCATGATCGGCCTCGCCGGCTACCACAGCCTGCCCAATCAGCCGGACGCGCCGACCGCCGACCTGGCCAGCCTCGAGCGCGAGGTCGAGGAGGCGGAGAAGGTCGCGCGGAACGTGCAGCCCAAGACCAGCATGGAGCCCAGCGCGCTCGCCTCGGCTCAGGCCCACTACCAGGCCGTCTTCGCCCGGGCCCAGACGAACCCCCAGGCCCAGGGCGTCGCGCGCGAGGCCGGCCACCAGCTGGCTGCGTTCCGGCTGCTCAAGCCGCCCGCGCTCAGCCGTCCCCGCCCGCGCCCGAAGGCCACCCCGAACAAGGCGACCGCCTACCCCGCTGGCGCCCAGGACCCCTCGTCGAGCTTCCTGATCAGCAACGAGCCGGTCCTGCGCGAGTATCCCGACAGCCTGGCCGCGCTCTACGTGCTCAAGCGCTTCCGCAAGATGCTGACCGAGATCCGCGAGCACGGCCGAATCCGCTTCGACCAGACCACCGCCAGCCCGAAGATGACCGACTTCCAGCGGCAGATCGCGGGCGGCTTCCGCAAGCAGGACCGGCTCAAGCTGGTCGAGCGCGACCTGCAGGCGCTGACCACGCTCCGCTTCGACTGGAGCGAGGTCCGCCTCCACGTGGACCCCCGGATCACCCGTGCGGCGCACCAGGCCGACCTGCTCCAGCGCGGCCTCCACGCCGAGGAGCTCGGTGACCTGGTCGTGGCCCGCGACTGCTACCGCGAGGTGATCGCGCTCGGCGACTCCAAGGCCGCCGCGATCGCCCGCCAGCACCTCGCCCGCCTCGGCTGATGCACGCCGAGGCCGCGGCCCGCAACGCGGCCTTCTTCGGGCGCTGAGGCGTCAGCGCGCTAGGCCCAGGAGGGCGGGGGCGGCGGCGGCAGCTTGCGGCTGTGGTGCATCTCGACGAGCAGCCAGGCGCCGAGCGCGAGGCCGGCGAGCATCGAGGCGGTGCCGAGGACCTGCCACAGGAAGGAGATCGTGCCGTCCCACTCGAGCAGGTGCAGGCGGCCGAGCATTCGCGTCCAGTCGCCCATGCCGTCGGCGCCGAAGCCCTGGCCCCAGGGCGAGACGAGGGGCAGGTTGAGCTGGCCCCGCGCGTCGGCGGCGTAGATCGCGGCGTTGAAGCAGTTGGTCGAGAACCAGCCCAGCGAGAAGGCGACGGCGAAGTAGTCCCGCTGGGCCTTCCAGAACCCGACGGCCGCGATCAGGGGCACGAGGCACTGCAGGATCGTCCCGCCGGCGATCGTCATGAACTCGCCGAAGGGGCGGAACACGATGTGGCCCATTTCGTGGAAGCCGAGGTTGATCCCGTTGAAAATGAAGCTGCCGTATTCGAGCTCGGTCAGGGAGCGCGCGAGCACGTAGACGAAGAAGATCAGCACGGGGAGCCGGACCTCCCAGGAGCGGTCGCGGCACCAGTCACGCGCGTCGTCGCGCAGGTAGCGCAGCACCTGCAGCGGGTAGGGCGCGCCCGCGTCGGGGCCGGCGCCGCCCACGATCTCGAAGCTGGGTGGCTCGTCCTGCTGGGGGCTCTCCATGGGCGCCAGGATAGCTGGCGAGTGGAGGATTGACCGGGCGCGCGTGAGGGACTAGGACGAGGGCATGCGCTCGCTCCACGCTCTCTTGCTGCTCTGCCTGCTCGCCGCCTCGGGCTGCGCGGTGGGCCACAACGGGGTGACCTGGGAGGCCGAGGACTCGACGCCGGCCGCCGAGCCCGTCGAGCTCCCGCTGCCGGTCCGGCTGGGGGTGCGCCTCAACAGCTCGGGCGCCTCGGGCCTGCACGTGGTCCTGGTCGAGCAGCTGCGGCGGAGCCCCAACTTCGAGGTGGTCCGCCAGACGGCGATCGCCGAGCAGGAGGGGCGCCTCGACTACGTGGTCGAGCTGGACTACGTGGTCGAGACCAACGCCAAGCTGATCAACTTCGTGACCTGCTTCCCGGGCTTCGTGATCCTGGCGCCCTGGTGGGGCAAGCTGCGCTGGGACTACGACGTCACGACCCGGATCCGCCTCCTACGCCCGCGGGCGGCGGCGGTCGCCGAGCTCGAGCGCTTCGACGCCTTCGAGCTGGCCTTCACCGACGCGGGCTACTCGATCGGCTGCAACCTGGGCTTCCTGGGCTTGGCCTTCCTGCCGGCGACCGCCTCGCCCCTGGTGGTGGGGGTGATCACCTCGGTCTACGACGGCCAGGCGCTGGGCTACCGCGGCCGGGTCAACCGCTCGCAGGCGATCGCGGCCTGGGGCCGCCGGATCGGGCACTCGATCGCGGCCGAGGTCGAGCGCGACCTGGCGACGCGCAGCAAGCTGGCCGAGCCGGCGCCCAAGGGCCCGTGAAGCTCGCGATCTCCTGGGGCGACCCGGCCGGGATCGGCCCCGAGGTCCTGCTGCGAGCGCTGGCGGCGAAGCCCTGCGAGGCGGTAGTGGTCGGGGACGCGGCCCGCCTGAAGGAGGCCGCCGAGCGGCTGCGCTTGCCGGCGCCGGCCGAGGTCCTCTCCCCCGCCGAGGTCGAGGTCCCGCCCGAGCTGCTCTTCGCGGGTCGCACCAGCGCCGAGGGCGGCCGCTCGGCGGCCGCCGCGGTGCGGGTCGCGGCCGACCTGGTCGCGAGCGGCCAGGCCGCGGCCTTGGTCACGGCGCCCCTGAACAAGGAGTCCCTCGCCCTGGCGGGCGAGCGCCACCCGGGGCACACGGAGCTCCTGGCGGAGCACTTCGACGCGCCGGGCACGCGCATGATGCTCCAGGGAGGTGGGCTGCGGGTGGTGCTGGTCACGACCCACGTGGCCCTGCGCGAGGTCCCCCGGCTGCTCACGGTCGAGGGGATCCGCGAGACCTGCGTCTCGGCGGCGGCGGGGCTGCGCGGGCTCGGGATCGCGCGCCCCAGGCTGGCGCTGGCGGCGCTGAACCCTCACGCCAGCGACGGCGGCCGCTTCGGCAACGAGGAGACGCGGCTCCTCAAGCCGGCCGTGGCGCAGGCGCGCCTGGCGGGGGTCGAGGTCGAGGGCCCCTTCCCGGCGGACACGCTCTTCGCCCAGGCGGCGCGACCCGAGAGCCGCTTCGACGCGGTGGTGGCGCTCTATCACGACCAGGGGCTGATCCCGGTCAAGCTGGCCTCCTTCGGCCAGGCGACCAACGTGACCCTGGGGCTGCCGATCGTGCGCACGAGCCCGGACCACGGGACGGCCTTCGACATCGTGGGCCAGGGGAAGGCGAGCCCCGAGTCCTTCCTGGTGGCGTTGGACGTGGCGCGAGAATTGGCCCGACAAAGGGACTGAAGCCAAGCCCTCCTCCCTGCCGATAGGTCGGGAAAGCCCCTGAACTGGGCGGAGGAGGAAGCCATGGGTCTGTTCCGCAAGAACGACGAGCTCTTCGAGCTCATGGGCCAACCGGCCCCAAACGCGCCCCGGACGGGGAGCACGCACCGCCTGCGTCCGCGGACTTCGCGCGCGCCTTCGCCGCGGCCCCCCGCGCCGCGCCCCGCCCCGACGAGCGGCTTCGGTCCCCGGCGCACGGACCCCAGCGCCGGCTTCGGTCGCCCGGGCCCTGAGAGCGCGGCGCTCCCGGTGCGCGGCGGCGTGTCGGGCACCTTCGGCCGCTTGATCAGCGGCGGCCTGGGCCGGACGGCGCTCTTCGGGCGCAGCAAGCCGGCTCTCGAGGACGAGGTGGTCATGGTGGACGGCGAGGCGGTGATCGTGGTCGAGGACGGCTGGGAGATGCCCGAGGAGGGGCCCGGCCGGACCTTCCCGGTGCGCCTCGACTCCATGGTGGTCGGGACCCTGGTCATGGCGGGCCTGGTGATTGCCTCCTTCCTCTACGGGCGCACCTCGGCCGCGCCGACCCAGACCGCCGACGCGGATCCCCAGGCGCAGCAGGCGAGCGAGGACCCGCTCGAGCAGGTGATCCAGCCGGCCAGCCCCGTGGTCGAGACGCCGATCCAGGCCGAGCCGGCTCCCCAGCCCTCGCTCCCGGCCGCGGCCCAGCAGCAGCAGGCGTCGGGCGCGGTCCCGGCGGGCCTGAACCGCAGCCAGGCCAGCGCGGCGCTGCCCGCCTCGGCCCCCAAGCAGGGCAAGTACATCCTGGTGGTCTGCAACACGACGCCTGACAGCGCCCAGGCGCTGGTGAAGTGGCTGCAGACCAACGCGACCTCGCCGATCTTCGGCCGGGGCGATCTGGAGCCCTTCGCGCGGGGCGGTTCGGTGCGGATCCGGGGCTTCCAGGAGCGTGACCAGAAGGTGCTCCGCCAGGTTCAGGGGACCCACGATCCCCTGGGCGGCTCGGGGACCTTCCACGACGCCTTCTTTCGGAAGGGATAGATTCGCTCCCGGGGTGCTTGAAGAGCGCTCCGAGAGGGCCTAGAACGTGCGACGCCGAGCGGCGGGGGATCCTTCCCCCGCCGCGCGCGATTTTTGGAGGCCTGCTGCCCTTGAAGCTTCGCCCCGATTGCTTGCCCTGTGTGTTGCACCAGGCGCTGCAGTTCGCCCGCGCGCAGAGCGAGGACGACTTCAGCGTGCGCAAGCTGCTGGGCGTGGTCCTCCGCTCCCTGCAGGAGACGGACTGGGGCCACAGCCCGGCAGACCTGCTCCAGCTGGTCCTGCGCGACGCCAGCGAGGCCCTCAAGGGCGGCGACCCCTTCGCCGCCCTCCGGGCCAAGGGCGCGCTCCTCTTCGCCCAGCTGGCGGCCGAGCTGCGGCCGACCCTGGCCGAGGCCGAGGACCCCCTCGGCGTGGCCTTGCTCCACGCCACCGCGGCCAACCTGGCCGACGAGCTGGTGTTCCCTCGCTTCCGCAACCTCGACGTGGCCAAGGAGCTCGCCTCGGCCGTCGAGGAGGGCTTCGCCCGGGGGAGCGTGGACGAGTTCCGCCGGGCCCTCGAGCCCGCCGAGCGGGTGCTCTACCTGCTGGACAACGCGGGAGAGGCCCACTTCGACGCCCTGCTGGTCGAGCAGCTGATCCAAGCCGGCAAGACGGTGACGGTCGTCACCCGAGGCGAGGGCCTGCTCCACGACGCCACCGCCGCCGACGCGGAGGTCGCAGGCTTCACTCGCCCGCCGCCCCCCGAGCCGGAGCCCGCCGCCGCCGCCGAGGGCAGCGAACCCGACCCGGCCCCCGAGGCCCCCGAAGCGCCCGAGGCCGACGCGAGCGCCCCCGAGCCCGCCGAAGCGGCCCCCTCCGACGACGCTGCCCCCCCCGCGGAGTCCTCCGAGCCCGCCAGCGAGCCCTCCTCGAGCGAGACCGAGCCCGAGGAGCCTACGGGCCCGACCCGCCTCCCGATCGCAGGTGTGCTCTCCCAGCGCGCCGGCGAGCTCGGCTGGCCGACCCCGAGCCGCAAGAGCGACCTTGGCCAGGCCCTCGAGGAGGCAGACCTGGTGATCGCGAAGGGTTCTGCCTACTACGAGACCATGGACGACGTGGAGGACCGCGCGGTGATCCACCTCCTGCGCGCCAAGTGCCCCCCCGTGGCCGACGCCCTGGGCGTCCAGTCCGGCGACCTGGTCCTCCTCCACCGCCCTCCCTCCCTCGGCACCGAGTCCGAAGTCTCTGGAGAGTAGGGACTTGCCCACCCCAGCGCAGCCAAGGGACCCAGCACACCAACGCGAGTCTTGAACGCTGCCAGCCCACAAGTATTCTCTTCCCCCTGCGGAGGAAAACCGTGTCCATCCACAAGAGCCTCAAGACGGGCAGCGGCATGAACCGCACCCGCAACGTCTTCACTCGCTACGAGCGCCTTCTCAAGCTGAAGGAGCAGGGCCGCTGGACGGACGACCAGTCCATCTACGGTCTCCCCAAGGTCGGCACCCGCGTGGCCGTCGTGGCGAAGAAGAAGAAGAAGAAGGAAGAGAAGGAAGAGGAGAAGGGCAAGAAGAAGAAGTAGCCCTAGCCCTCCTGTTCTGCTCGGCCTTCAGCCGAACAAAACACTTTCCTCGGTAGCTCAATGGTAGAGTAGGTGGCTGTTAACCACTTGGCTGCTGGTTCGAATCCAGCCCGAGGAGCTTTCCCAGGTGCAGACCTGGGCTTCAGCCCCGACCTTTGGTCGGGGCTGATTGCTTGTACGGGGTTTACGCCAGCGCGGCGGCGCCTGGCGTAGCTCGCCCGGAGGCGCCTCGTCGGGGCGCATGGCCTCGCGAGCGGCCTCGAGGATCCCGCACACGTAGAGCGTGGCGCCCTGGAACACGTGGCGCGGACGCTTCCGCCCGGGGAGGGGCGGGTAGGTCTTGAAGCGCATCTCGATGGCCTCGATGGTCCCGTCGAAGAGCTGGCGCAGCTCCTCGTGGCTCGAGTCGGCGCCGACCCGGTCGAGCTGGTTCAGGAGGCCCAGGACCTCGTCGGCGGCCTTCTCGATCTCGACCACCTTCGCCTTGCGGCCCTCCTCGCGACCGAGCTCGCGCGCGATCTCCTCCTGGCGCGTCTGCCAGCCGCGGATCTGCTCCGCGAGCATGGGCGCGATGTCCGGCCCGACGCGCCCCAGGTTGTCGATCCCGGTCTGGATCTGGCCGGCCAGCTCCTTCCGCTCTCGGCGGAGGGCGTCGTGGTCGATCAGCGGGTTCTCGTCCGCCAGTCGGCGGCAGAGGACGGCGACGATGTCCTCGCGGAGCTCGGTGTCCACGCCGCCCTGGGGCGCGTAGATCTCCTTGAGCTTCCGCAGGACCACCTGCTCGAGCCGGTCAGCGTCCACGGCGTTGGGCGCGCAGCTCCGGTTCATGTTCTGGCTGGTGCAGTAGTAGCGCCGGCACTGGTAGCCGCTGGTCGCGCGGTAACCCTTCCGCCCAGTCATGTTCCGCCCGCAGCCGGCGCACACGACGAAGCCCGAGAGCGGATAGGCGACGCGGACCGTCTTGTTCTTCCCCTGCTTCTTTCCGCGCTCGCGGATGATCTCGCCGGCTCGCGCGAAGACCGCGTGTTCGACGATGGGCTCGTGATGGTTCTCGATGCGGATCCACTCGCTGGGGTCGTTCCGCTCGTAGGTCGTCTTGCGTCTGGCCTCGTGCGGCGTGCGGACTCCGCTGAGGCGAGCCTTCTTCTGCTTGGTGGGCTTGCCGCCGAGCAGCCGACAGAACTTCGAGCTGGTCTCGCGGTTCCAGATCATCTCCCCGGCGTAGACCGGGTTGAGGAGCATGTCGCGGATCGTCCCGCCGCACCATTTGCGTCCGCTGGGAGACAGCACCTTCTGCTCGTTGAGCTCTTTCGCGAGCTGCGCGAAGCCGAGGAGGCCCGTGGTGTAGCGCTCGAAGATCCAGCGGACCACGCGGATCTCACCGGGGTCTCCCAGCACCCACTTCGTCCGCTCCTCCCGCAGCTTGCGATGCTTCTGCTTCCGAGCGATCCGGCGCTCTTCCCCGTCCTCCCCGATGATCACCTTGGCGTAGCCGTAGGGGATCTTTCCGCCGTGCACTTCGCCGTCGAGGATTCGGCGGACCTGCCCGCGCAGCGTGTCGGTGGCCAGGTTCCTGAGGTATTGCCCGCCCTCGTGGTGTTCGAGGAGGCTCAGGATCGAGTCGACCAACGGGTTGCCGGAGCTCCCGCTGCCCTGGAGGAAGTGCAGCCGCCAGCCGAGCTGCTCGATCTTCAGCTCGAGGGCGATCCCCTCGCGGGGGTCGTCCGGCCGCGCCAGCCGGTTCCGCTTCCACGCCACGAGGACGCCGGACTCGGGCCAGGACTCCATGAAGGCCAGGAGCGCGCGGATCCCAGGGCGGTCGAGCTCGCTCCCCGAGACGCCCTCGTCGCGGAAGATCTGCAGGAGCTTGTGGTCCGTCTCCTCGGCCCAGGCGCGGATCTCCGCCTCCTGGTCCTCGATCGAGTGCTCCTGCATGTCGGTCGAGCAGCGGACCAGTCCGACGGCGACCTTGCGCTCGTCCCCGTCAACTCGTTTCACGCCGCTCCGCCGCCTCAGACTCATCTCGTCCGACGTTACCTCCGCCTCGGCGACGCAGCCAGGCAGACACGAGGAACTCGGCCAGAGCCTTGCGTGCCCGGCCCTCGTGGCCTGGGACCGTCCAGACCTCCACCAACGCGGCCATTTCGTCGGTCTCGGGCTCTTCGACGACCTCTCGTCGGCTTTGACGCTCAGTGGGCATCGGCGAAGAGCTCCTGAGACTCGGCCCCGACGCTGCCCACCAGGCGCTCGGCGCTCAGATGGAGCACGGAGCGCCGGGCACCGGCCAAGGTCACACGGGTGCAGGCCGTCTCGCGGCAGGAGCTGCTCCGCTTGAGGTGGCCGCCCTCCTTGAGCCGCCGGCGCAGGCTCCGAGGCGAGAGCGGGAAGCCTTCCTCGCCCGCGGCGCGTTGCACCAGGACCTGGATCGCGCTCGGCTCGAGGTAGAGGTCGTCGCCGCTCACCCAGCCGATCCGCTCCCCGACCGCGTTCCAGTAGGGCTCCTCGTCCTCGCCGCCGGGCTTCCACGACTCGCGCGCCGGCTTCCCTTCGCCGGCCAGCCGCCAGCCCCAAGCCAGCGGGTTGTCCGCGGGGACCTTCCCGTCGGGCCCCGCCACGTGGGCACGGCCGCTGGCAAGGGTTGAGGCCAGCAGCTCGAAGAAGCGCGCGATCGGGTCGGTGTCCTGCTGGTTCTCGACCTGCAGCCCCAGCGCTTCCTCGAGCGCCCCGCGCGCCACGTCCAGGAAGGCCTCGGCTGCCGACGGCGAGTAGAGCCCTGACTCCTGCACGAAGCGGACGAAGGCCCGTAAGCCCAGGTAGAGGTTGGCTCCCACGTCGGCGAGCCGCCCGTGGGCGTCGCTCCGCGCGAACTCGCCACGGATCTGGCCCACCTCCTTGCGCAGGTTGGCCTCGACTCGGCCGTAGTTCGGCGCCAGCCACTGGAGGAACGCCGCCAGCGCCTTGGCGTAGAGGCCCGCGTCGGCGTCCGCCTGGCAGGTCGAGAGCAGCTCTCGGTTCACGTCGCCGGGCCCGACCGGGAGGACGATCATGCGGGCAGTGAGCGACTCCCCGCGCGGCAGCTCCTCACCCGTGCAGAGCACCAGCGCCCGCGAGCGCTTGACCGGCCGCAAGGTCGAGTCGGGACGCATTCGCTGACGCCCAGCCCGGTTCCCCTGTCCCCGGACGACGCGGTCCACGTCGCGGTGGCTCCGAGCCCGGTCGTGGGCACTGCCCGTTGGAATGAAGTCGTCGATCACGAACAGCGCGTTCTTGGCCAGGAAAAGCGTGCCCTCCAGGGCGTTGGCGCTGCTCATCCACGATCCGGGGAGGTTCTGGAAATGGAGGTCGCTGCCGAAGTGCTGCTGGGAGAGCGCAGCCAGGCAGCTCTTGTGGAAGCCGGAGCCGCCGTAGAGGAAGGCCGTTAGATCCACCTCGCCCTGGACCGCCCGGTAGGGGAGCGCCAGCAGCGGGATCGTGAGCCGCTTGGGCGCCAGCTCCAGAAAGCGCAGGCAGGCCCAAACCGCCTCAGCGAGCTCGTCGCCCTTGGGTGGTTCAGGGAGGGCGAAGCGATCGAGCGGGTCGTCCAGCCGGACCTGAACGTCCTCGACCGCCCCCTCTGCGCCAAGCGCTCCTCCTGCGTGCAGGTAGACCCAGCGGTCCTCGACCTTGCGCCAGCCCAGGTGGGTGAACACACGTCGCTGGGGCGGACTCCCCGACAGGATCTGGATTCCGTGGCGAGTTCGCTCCTGCACGATCCGGCCAGGCTCGACGACGGCACCCGCTCCCAGGTGCTCGAGCACCCACCCCATCCCGCCGAACTGAGAGGAGGGGATCTGCACGACCCGAGTCGCGCCCTGGGCGAGCTTGGCCGTGATCTCGAAGAAGCGCCGCTCCTCCGCCCCGTCGTCTTCAGCCACCTCGGCCGAGATCCGGGCCGTGAAGTTGGCCAGCGGCACGTCCTCGTAGGCGGGCTGCCCGCTCGAGTCGAAGTGCTCCTTCACCCACACCAGGCCGCCCGGCTCTTCCCGGTAAGGCCAGACCGTGACCTTGGGGCCTCGCTCGTCCTGCTTGGGCTTGGACGCAGACGGCACCGGCGCCGAGCCGGCCTGCGGCAGCTCGCTCTTCAACGCCTTCACGGTGTAGCCCGTGGCCTTGGACAAGAGCTTCGCGATCTGGCTGCGCTCCCGCACGGCGCTGGGACCGCGCAAGCCGGCCACGACGGCGCCGACCTCGCGCACCGCCCGGTCCTTCTCTGGGTCTGGGCTCGCGGGTGCGACGCCGGCGAGCGCACGCTCCGCCCGGTAGCGAGCTCCTCCGACCGCCTGGGCGACGTGGCTCCGCCAGCCCTCGATCCCGTCCCGGAGGACGAGTTCGTCGGGGTCGAGGCGGTCGGGCAGGGTCGGCGCCACGTAGGCGGCGATCCCCGCCGCGTCCAGCGCGCGGACGCAGGAGAGCGTCCCCTTTTCGCCTGCTCCGTCCGGGTCCAGGCAGATCGTGACTGAGGTCACCTTGTGACGACGCAGCGTCGTCACCTGGGCCTTGGAGAGCTGCGCTGCGACGCAGGCCACGACTCGCGCTTCACCCCGCGCCTGGAGGACGGCGGCGTCCAGCACACCCTCGACGAGGACGAGATCCCGCTCGCCAGCGGCCCGCGCCCGGTCGAAGTAGAGCGGCGACCGCTTCGTGCCAACTCCCGGCAACGCCAGAGTCTTGGGACGGCCCTCGGGAGGCTGCTTGCCTGGCCAGCGGAAGTAGAGCGTGAGCGGACGACCCCAGTCGTCGAGCCAGGGGAACACGACGTAGCCGGCGAGTTGGTCCCAGAACAGCCCCGCGTCTTTGGCGGCGGCGTGCAGCTCGGGTTCCAGCGCTTGGCGGACCTCGGCGGGGGTTGTGTAGAAGCCGACGCCCAGGCGCTGCGTCGCGGCCTCGTCGAGTCCCCGGCCCGACACGTAGCTCCGCGCTACCGCGCCGGCGGCGCCCTGATACGCCCGCTGAGTGATCCGCGTCACGACCTCCAAGACCCGTCGGCGAGCCTCGGCCTGCTGAAAGGCCCGCTGCTCCTTGGGCGAGACCTGGCCCTCCAGCGCAGAAACGCCTGCCAGCTCGCAGAGCTGCTTCACGGCGCCAACGAAGGCCTCTCCGCGGGGCGGGTGTCCCCCGTTGACGTGGGCCAGCCAGGTCCGCGACTCACCGCCGTGAGCGTAGTAGCCGAAGGGCCGGTTGCAGATCACCCGCTCCGGTCGCGCGTCCAGCAGCCGCTTCGTCGCCTCTCGACAGGTGGCGACCCAGCCCTCCTGGGTCGGCTCCCAGCCGAACTCGGGAAAGGCCATGTCCAACCGCTCGAACAAGCGGGGCAGGACCTCCTCCTCGAGGAAGGAGACGAGGTTGCCGCTGCGACGACTCACGCCCTTGGCCCCTCCCCGATCTCGTCCAGGGTCCAGGCCAGCACGCACAGGGCGTCGGCCTCGTTGTCGTCGCTGACCTCGATCCCCCAGCGCTCGCAGGCGGCCTCGACCATCAGGGCCTTGCTGGCGTTGCCCTTCCCCGTGGCGTGCTTCTTGATCTCCGCGGGCGTGGGCGAGACGTAGTCGATCCGCCCCTCGAGCTCGGGCAGGAGCACACCCTCGAGGTTGTGAGCCACGCTGGCGTTGAGCTGACGCCGCTTGCGGTGGATCACGGGCTGCTCGTAGGCGACGAGCGTCACCTCCCCGTCGCCGAGCATCTCGCGCAGCCAGCGGCGAAAGCGAAGCAGCCGCATGCCGCTGCTCTCCCCGCGCCGAAGCGAGAAGGTCATGACGCCGCTGGTGACGACGCCGTAGCCGTCCCGCAAGGCCCAGCCCGTGGCGGTGGCCAGGTCCAGTGCCAGGATCGGCGTCACCTGCCCCACAGCGGTCCCGAGCGTGACCCCGGGCTCGACCAGGTCGACCTGCGCAATCACGCCGCACCTCGCTCTCGGGCGAGCCAGAGCCCCAGCAGGGTCCGGCGGCGGACGTCGCGGACTTTGCGCACGGCCATGTCCACGGCGGCCTGCTGACCGACGACCACGACCTGCCGCTCGGCTCGCGTGACCGCCACGTAGAGCAGCGACCGACTGAGCAGGAAGCCCACGCTCTTGTGGGCCACGAAGATCACGGTGTCCCACTGGCTGCCCTGCGACTTGTGGCACGTCACGGCCCAGGCCGGCTGGAGCGAACGGATCTTGCCGCCCTGGTAGTGGTGCTCTGCCCCCTGGTCGAAGCGCACCCAGAGCTGGTCCTGCGCGGGTCGCTGCCCCGCCTCGACCCGGACCACGAAGCCCTGCTCGCCGTTCATGACGCCGAGCTCATAGTCGTTCGTGGTCTGGATCACTCGCGTTCCGGCCCGGAAGCGCTCGCGCAGGAGCGGCGCCTTGGTCCCCCGCTGGCTCTCCAGGAAGGCGTTCAGGTTGTTGACGCCCGCCGCGCGGGTCTTCTGTGGACTGAGGACCTGGAAGGCTTCAGGCCGCAGCTGCCGCTCGCGGATCACCCGCGCTACGGTCGCGGGGACCTCGTCGGCTTCCTCGCAGGCCACGAACGCGAAGTCGTCCGACCACTCAGGCGAGCGCCCGCGGTTGATCTGGTGAGCGGCCCGAATGATCCCGCTCTCCGCGGCTTGCCGGTGCACGTGGGTTAGCCGGACCGTGGGGACGAGGCCCGATCGCACCAGATCGAGGAAGGGGCAGCCCTCCTGGACGGGCGGGAGCTGGTCCGCGTCGCCCACCAGGATCAACGTCCGCACATGCTGCGTGTTCTCGAAGACCGCGGCCATCACGCGGCTGTCCACCATCGAGCTCTCGTCCACGATCGCGGCGTCGGCCAGCTCGACGCCGCCGGCCTTGTAGAGGCCGCCGTTGAACAGGCCTAGAGCGCTGTGGATCGTGTAGGCCGACCGCCCGGTCGCCTCGCGCATTCGCACCGCGGCTTTCCCGCTGGGGGCCATCAGGACCGTGCGCAGGCCTTGCGCGCGGTAGTCATCCAGGATCGAGCGCAGGACCGTGGACTTGCCCGTCCCCGGCCCGCCGGTGATCACCATCACCGGCGGGAACTCGCGCGTCGCCAGCTCGACGGCGCGCTCCTGGTCGGGCGTGAGCTGCAGGCTCGCGACCGCGCCCGTCACAGTCGCTCCAGCGCGAGGACCTGCGTGTCCGAGCTGCGGACGCTGGCCTGCTCGGCTCGCACCTGGCCCAGGATCCCCAGGTAGCCGATCGCGTCCCGCAGGTGATCGGGGTTTTCGGGGCTGTGGCGGTCCCGCTCGAGCTTCATCTCGATCAGCACCCACAGAGCCGTCTCGGGGCACATGTAGGTCCCGGTGCGACGACTGACTGCCCCCGCGATCCTCTTCCAGCTGGCGAGCATCTCGCCGTAGGCGCCCTCGCGAGCCATGAGCAGCTCGTGGGCCTCCTGACACAACGTCCTCATCGTCTACGTCCTCCTTTCCGCCGAGGAGGCAGCCCGGGCGGCACGTAGTACCAGGCCCGCGCGGCCTCCTCGGCTTCGGTTCCAGTGAATCGGTGCGTGAACCACCGCTGACACGCGGTGCAGATCGTCTTGAGCTTGCAGAGGTCGCCCACGACCGCCTTGGCGTGGACGAGCTGCACGCGGTGCAGGCAGGCGTCTGCGGCCTTAGCGGGCGCCACGTCGCACCCCGCGCAGGATCTGGCGCTCAGCCAAGTAGAGGTCGGGGTCGCAGACGAGCAGGCGCCCGTCCTCCTCGCTGACCATCACAAGGGTCTTCTGGACCAGCGAGGCCAGCGCGCCGAAGACCTTCTCGCCGCTCACGGCGAGCAACTCGACGGTGTGTCGGATCAGCTGCTTGCGGGTCAGCGCCGTGTGTCCTTCGTCGCTGCAGACTTTCCGCAGGACGTAGAGCGCAGCCGCCTCGAGCCGCGCCGGCGCCTCACGCTCCATGCCCGCCTTGAGCGCGACGCGATCCGCCCGCGGGAAGCCCCAGCCCTTGAGCTCTGTCAGGCTGTAGGGGTCCTGCTCGAGCAGCGCCCGCGGCTCGACGCCCTGCTTCTTGGCGAGGCTGAGCACCGACTGGGTCTCCCAACGGGTCAGCCCGCAGTCGCCCTCGAGGTAGCGCAAGTCATCGGGATTGAAGGTCTGGCCGACGGTGGCCCACGACTCGCGGATCGTGCGCGCCTTGTGGGCGCTGATCCCCTGGACTTCGAGGAGCGGGTCCGACTCCTCACCGGGGGTGCTGTTCAGGACCTCGAGGAGCTGGTCGCCGGGGAAGGTGCACACCAGTCGGTCAGCCAGGACGCGTCCGACCCCGTCGAGGCGGAGCAGCCAGTTCGCCGCTGCCCACCCGCTGCGAACGCCCTGGTTCTCCAACCGCTCGACCTTGAGCTGCAGCCCCCAGCGGGGGTGCCGCTCGAGGCGCCCCTCCAGCTTGAGCGACGCCCCGGGCGCGACCGCCCCGACCGTGGCCCCGACGACGGTCAACTCGGCGCCGACGTTGATCTCCTCGGGTCCCTGCTCCACATGGAACTGGGCGATCCCCCAGGTGCTTCGCGTCGTTCGGTGACGGAGCAGGGTGCCCTGGAGCGAGACCACGTCGGCGGGGAGCTGGCCGTTGCCGGACGGCCCGGCGCTGAGGACGGCGCGCGACATCAGTCCTCCTCGACCTGCACCGCGGCGCAGGCCGCGCGGATCCCGCCGAACTGGGTGATCTCGTCGGCGTCCTCGATCTGGATCGGTCGGCCGAAGACCGGCACGTGGTAGGTGCCGTCGTTCGTGTCCCGCTTCTTGGTCGAGATCACGAAGCTGAAGCCGTAGGCGGGCAGCTTCCGTCGGCGGCAGGCCACCTGGAGGTTGGTGAGCAGGTCCCGAGTCGGGCGGATCGCCGACCCCCGTGCGTAGAACACGGCCGGGATCTGCGCTTCGAGGTCGTAGAACAAGATCCGGTAAGACTCCCCGCAGTCCTGGATCCGTCGCCCGCGGACCGAGCGCCAGCGCGACATGGGGCAGCGCTTGCAGTCGCTCGCCAGGACCTCGATCCCCTCCTGCTGAACGGGCTGAACGCGATCGCGCGAGAAGCACACCGGCCCTTCCCAGCCCTGGGGCACCTCGACGCCGGTCTGCTGGTGGATCCGGTGGATCGCCGCGTCCGCCGCGTCGCCGCCGCCGTAGGGCAGGAGGAGGCTGCGCTCCTTGCGCATCTCCAGGAACACCACCTCACGGGTGGTCGAGGCGCCCTCCAGGTCGGAGGTCAGGAACCAGGTCCCCTCAGGGACGTCGTCGGCGTTCTTGGTCTGGGCCTGTCGGATCTTGAGCTGGGGGATCCGCACGTCGTCGGCCCCGAACTCCTCGAGGCCTGCCCCGACCGCCATGGCGTCGGCCTCGGGCTCCGGCGTCGCCAGGGGCAGGTGCTGGGCCATTCCGGTGGCCTGGGAGGATTCCGGCGCGAGCGCAGCTCCCTCGGGCACGATCTCGCGGGGCGGGCCCACGTCCAGGGCCGGGATCGCGCCCGCGGCGCTCTCCTGCGGCCACTGGCCGGTCTCCCGGAGGGCGGCGATCGCTTGCTGTGGCGTCGAGCCGGGGTTCTCGAGGATCCAGTCGGCGACGAGCTCTTGCTGGTTGGGGGTCATCACATGTCCTTTCGTTGGGGGTGTTCGGGCTACTCGGCAGGGCGGGCCACGCACTGGCGGTGGTAGGGGCAGAGGCGGCAGGCGCCGGTCACGGGCCCACGAGCTGGGAAGGCCCCCTCGCCGCCGTCTCGCCGCGCGATCTCGATCTCGTGGATCGTCTGGCGCAGCGTGGGGGCCACGACGTCCCAAGCGATCCGGGCCTCGTGGAACAGCGGCCCCTTCGGTGCGTCTCGCGCCGCCTCCCAGACCGGGTTCGTTCGCTTGATCCGCTTGGGGACGTTCGCGTTGTCCCGGCGAAACCGCCGCCGACTCTTCTCCGCCCGAGCGCGCAGCTCGTTGGTGATCGGCTGTCCGCCAGCGAATGCCTCCACGTAGGCCGGATTCAGCTCCTCCAGCGTCTTGGGGATCGGCTGCCCGTCGGCGTCGGTGGGCCGCTGGCTGCTGGCCAGTTCACGCAGGACCCCAAGGCAGGCGCGGAATCGCCGGCCGGGGAAGCGCTTGGACGCGGCCACGCTGTAGAAGGCGAGCTGCACGTTGAGCGAGAGCCCGACGCGGCTCAGCTCGAGCTCCCGCCCGAACTTCCAATCGACGATGACCCAGTCGCCCGGCTCCAGGTCGAGGGGCTCGCGCCCAAAGACCGAGAAGCCCTCGACGTAATCGGTCGCGCGACCGAGCGCGTCCACCGTCCCGCGAAACACGCGCCCGTGCTGGTCCTGCCACTCGAAGGGCAGCTCCGTGTGGGCCCACTCGATCGCGTGGACCCGGCGGTCCTGGGCCAGTCGTAGGACCAACTCGAGGTGCTCCTGCTCGAGCCGCTCGAGCGCGCGGCCGGTCTGGTCCGGGTCGTAGGTGCGCCCCTGCTCCTGGCCCTTGGCGAGCTCCGCCTCGAAGGCCTCCAGCATCGCGTCGAGGACACGCGCCCTGCTCGCGGCGTGGTCCCGCAGGACGACTTGGCAGCCGACGTGCCCGGCCACCCCCAGCGGTCCGGCGTAGCCCGTTGTGGCGTAGTCCGGGAGCAGCTTGGCGACTTGCTGAAACCAGTACTGTCGCGGGCAGCGCTGCCAAAGAACAAGCCCGCTCTGGTGGTGGGGGCTCGAAGCGACCGACGCGCTCATGCCGCCCGCTCCAGCTTCGCGCCGAGGTAGTCCCAGAGTCCCTTCAGCTCGAGGGTGATCTCGCGCAGGTCCTCGAGCGCGTCGCAGACGTCCTTCGGGGTCCCTTCGAGGACCTTCTCCTGCTCCTCACTCCTCGGGTGCCACCGGCGATGAACGAGGTCGTAGAGATGTTGGACTGCCTCGTCGACCTCCTCAAAGGCATCGTTCGTAGTGTTGGTGACGCTTTGCTTCACGATCAACCTCGGCTTCGTGCTTGACGTTGATCACAGTAGGAAGGCGCCCCTGTAGCAGTGAATCCCGGCACTCGATACTTCGACGAGCGTGGTCGAGGTAGCTTCTCGACGTTCGGGCGAACGAAACGCGGGGCCAGAACTCGTTGGCGAGTCTTGCTGGCGACCCGGATCAAGGGAGTTTCGAGGTAGTACTCCCCCAGAGGGTGGTGAACTTGGGAGAGCCGGCTCGCACCACCTCCCGCCAAGCGACCGCAGTCTCTGAATCCTCACGCTCTCGGCCGTGTCCACCCCCTAGAGCTCTTGCTTGGCGGGGCGAGGGCCCGGTCCAACCTCGGCGACAGCCTTGGCGACGGGTGTGATAGGTATGCCCGGGCCGCCCTACGCATGGCATGGCGGACGTGGCTTCGAGAGTGATCTCCCCGGCTCCCGATCGGCCTAGGGCTCGCTGCGGTTAAGACTGCGAGGCCGTTGGCGTCGACACTCCTGGTGCAACATCGCTGAGGAGACAGCGAGGGCTACGACTGCAAAGTCGACCGGAGCCAGTCGCCTGTCGGAGGGCGAGCGGATGGAACGAGCCGCGGCAGCGAATCGTCGGCTAAGCCGTCCCCGGCAGATTGCGGCCACGTGTGTGGTCGAACCAGGCAGCGACAGGAGTCGCTAGCCTAGGCAACAGCGCTTGTACTTCTTTCCAGACCCACAGGGACAGGGAGCGTTCCGCCCGGTCTTTCTTCCCTTCCGCCTGACCTGAGGCGTGGCAGGTCCCATGTGCACGAACTCGTCTGTTCGTGGATCCATCATTACAGGGGGCTGACGTTTCGGAATCGGCAGTTGTTCCCCGCGCATCTCCGCTTGATAGGCGTCATCAAAGATCGACCCATAGGACGGGTTCAGGAACACCCTGTCCGCCTGGCCTGCAAGCCCCGGCTGCCACGGACCGTGGTGGATGAAATAGCCTGCAAAGCAGAACTCATCCTCGCTGAAGACCAAGCCGTGGACCTCCCGACGCGTCCGCAGATACTCGAAGAAGGACTCAGGGGATTGGCCCAACGGCCGCCAACGTCTCGTGAGTTCGTCGAGGTCCCAGAGATTGACGGCCCATGGTGAAGGGTGATTCTCTGACCTCTCCAAGAGCATCGTCAGGTCAGTAGCGAGGGCGCCATACCGATCGGCTGTTACGACGATCTCGAAGACCTCGTCAACGTCGTCAGGTCTTAGCGTCAGAACTAGGTCACGGGTCTTGTCGAACAACGGGAACTCTCGTCGTTCATGAAAGAGCGCCGTTCGTATCCTCCAGGCTTGGTCAGAACCTTCCTGGATCGTCTTCTCGAAGTCGCGCTTGAGCCTGGGAAACGCCCGACCCTGGTCTCGAAGCGGTTCCCGAAGTGGAGTCGACTTGCACTCCACAACGAGCACGGTGCGACCAACCACGACGACCAGGTCGTGCTCGTGGTGAAGGTCTCTGGTCTCATAGAGCCCGGGCCAAACCGTGGCGCCCGGTCCGATAACTCGGGCTAGGGCATCGGCCGTTTGCTCTTCCAGATAGCGACCGCGGTGGCGTAAGAACGCCTCTACACGTTCACCGTTCGAGAGCATGGAACAGGTCAATCGATCGAGCACTGCTGCATATACAGCGTTGATCGAGGGACAGCATGCCACCCCGTCCTCGATCTCGAAGAGCGGCGCCTTCTCCGATCTGTAGAAATCAGTGAAGTAGAGCTTGGGGTCAGCAACCTCTTGCCTGCGGGAGGAGAACAGCTTCCAGAACGCGTTCGCTACCTCCGAGTCGAAGGCTGCTGCGATCTGATCTCGGCGGACGACGAATGCATCGTTGAGAAGCCGAAAGTACTTCGTGGCTAGGGCGACGTTCTCGGGAGACTTGGCCTCCTCCTGAATTCTCTTTACGTCGAATGGAGGCCGACAAGCATGTTTCTGGAGAGCAAGCATGTCCCCCGTAGTTGCGACAAGGGAGTCGAGGTTTTCCTGAAGAACTGCTTGAAGGGTGTCGACGGCGGCCACCGCCTGGCTTGCCGTTAGGCCATGCCCTTCCTCTATGGCGTCGTCGAAGGGAGCGAGAAGACCTATGGCCTTCTCCCGAAGCTGCTGCGCAGACGCCAGCGTTGGCGTGTTGTGGTAGTCCAAGAAGACCGGCATTGCGACAGAGGTGATTCGCTCCCAGTCCTCAATGGCGTCCGGTTGGGTGTCGGGGGCGTCCCAATACATCAGGCCGTACTGCTGAATCACCTCTTCCAACAGAGAAGCGAGCCTCTGCCACGTGCCTTCTGTGAGCTCGACCTCCGCCTCGGGAGACGGTTCCTCGGTCGCCAGCATGATCTCAAGGAGGAAGTAGATCTCCTTGAAGGGGGAGCTCAACTGGACTTGGCTGGTCTTCTTGCGCTCGTCGAAGGTGATGTAGGCGGCGCACCTGGAAACCAAGGTGCGAGTGCTCAGTGAGGAGACGATGCTCTTTAACTCTTCCGTCGCGCGCATCATGTTGCTGTACAGCGCTGACTTCAACGGCCTACTCCACAGGTAATCGGGTGCTGTCGGGGCCCGCAGTCGACGTAGCCCGTGCAGGTCAACAGCGTGTCGCTGAACTGGAAATCGACGGCGCTCAGGATTGCGTCGAACTTGCGGGTGCAGCCGTGGATGTCGCCTACCAAGACCCTCACGACTGGACCTTTCCCGCCAGGAGTCGCCGCAGGAACCGGGCGTACTCCTCCCCCAATGGTAGCTCTGGCTCGACCCGAAGACGCCGCCTCACAACCCAGACCTCCCGCTGGAGCCTTGGGTTGAATCCCGTCTTCTTGTAGGTCTCTTCGTAGATCCCCACCCCCTGGCGCTGCCAGCCGGGGAGGTCGGCCAGCGTGACCCCGTGCTCGGCGAGGAGCGTCCGTTTGTCCTCGAAGGAGCGGCCCTCTAGGGCTGCGGTGGCCTCACGCTTGGTCTGGCCTGCCTTGCGCAGGGTCCAGTAGCACCAGCCGTTCAGGGAGCAGCGGAGCGCGTCCCCTTGTCGCCAGCGGAAGTAGTCGACGACCGAGGTGTCCGTCGGGCCGAGCCAGACCCTTGCGTCGAAGTGGGCTGGGACCCCGCCGTGGTGCGTGAAGACTGAGCTGGCCAGGCCTGAGGCAACCGACACAATCTTCTCGACGCGGCCCCCGAACATGCGCCACTCGCGTGGCAGTAGGACGGAGATCTCGTCGCTTTCGGTGTAGGCGTAGATCCCGCTCAATTCTTGAAGCAGGGCCCGGCTCACGGCGACCATCGCCTCGTGGAAGCGCGCGTCGAAGGGCTTCTCGAAGTTGGCCTCGGTCAACCGAGAGAAGGAGCGCCCGTCGACCCGGACCACCGACCAGGTCTCGGTCAGCACCCGGGTGTCGCCGAAATACTCCAAGTCGCGCATGCGCTTCTCAAGCGTCGCGTGCTTCATCGGTCTCCCTCCATGGACTCACGTGGAACTCCTGCCTCTCACCGAGCTGGACGTAGAACAGTTCGTCGAAGCCCTCCGCGAAGGAGGGCAGCTCCAGCAGCTTGCTGGTCGAGTAGAGGCCCACGTCAGGGATCCGGGCTCGGCCTGCGCGCTGCTCGTTCCGTTCGAGGCAGTCGGCGAGGACGGACTGGAAGTAGTAGCCCACCCTCCGAGCCCCGTACCGGTGGGCCAGGGCCACGAGCTCGGCCCGCTCAACCCGGGTGGGGTTGGTGTTATCGACCACCACGGATCGGCCCTCGGCCAAAGCCGCCTCGATCTCGCGGGCCTGGCGCTCGCCTTTGTTGCGCGCGCTCCTCGGGTAGAGGTCCTTGCTCACATGAACGTGGGTGAGGGCGAACCGCGCTCGGAAGAAGCTCGTCTTCCCGGCTCCCTGCAGCCCTATGAACATGACCAGGTCCATGCTCCACCTCGCCATCCTCAGACGGGGTGGAGCGCCGTACCTGTCGCAAGTCCTTTGGTTCGGCACAACCGCCCGGAACACGTCAGACCATGGGGATAGCCTGTAAGTTTAGGACTCCCAGTCCGTTGGGATCTGCCTATGCAGCTTCGCGACGTTGACCTGAAGATCGGTGGGAATCCACTCACCCACACCTTTGCGGTCGACTTGACGGTGTGCGACCAGGTCGAGGATCGGGTCGGCCGCGCAAAAGTCCAGCGCGTTACAAGCGAGACGGGCGCTCAAGCGCTCTTGGCAAGAACCAAGCGCACCGCAGACCGAGCATCAGATACCACGGTCTTCGTCGGGAACGGCACCAGGTGGCGCTGCACGAAGTCACCACTGCATGACGCTGGGGACGCGGGGCCTGGCCAAGTGGCCAGCACCTGGGCTCCCCAAGTCCCTGTCCAGAGTACCGATTCGTCCCTCCGCGAAGCCCAGCGAGGAGCGCTCCTCTCAATCTTCGCTCACTGGACTCGAAGCGTCGCCCCCGCGACAGTCGTGCTTCCAACGGGAACCGGGAAAACTGAGACGCTTCTTGCCGTCATTGCGACCTCGGCGCCCCGCTGCACCTTGGTCATCGTTCCCACTGATGCGCTGCGGGCCCAATTCCATGAGAAGGCCAGCAAGTGGGGCAAACTCGTGGACATCGGGGTGCTCGCACCGACCTCGTCGTATCCGCTTGTCGGGATGCTCCGGCGAGGCCTCAAGAACGTGGCTGACCTGAACCGCCTTCTCAAGGGTGTGAACATCCTTGTTACGACCATGCCCATCCTGGCGAAGATGCCCGAGGCTCAGCTGGCCAAGGTTGTCGATCACTGCGACCTGATCGCAGTCGACGAAGCACACCACCTCGGCGCCAGGACCTGGAAGAAAGTCCTGACCTCCTTTGAGGGCAAGCGGATCCTGCAGTTCACCGCCACTCCCTTTCGCAATGACGGGAGGCACATTGGTGGAGAGATCATCTACAGCTATCCACTGGCCCGCTGCCGCGACCAGGAGTATTTCTGTCAGATTCACTTCCGCCCCGTAGTTGAGCACCTACGAGCTCGATCTGACGCAGCAATATGTAAAGCGGCCGTGGGTCAGCTCCGAAGCGACCTGAAGGCCGGGCTCCAGCACGCACTCATGGCTCGCTGCTCCTCCAGGGCTCGCGCGAGCAAGGTCCTTCCGCTCTACGAGAAGGAGTGCCCTGACCTCTCTCCTGTCCTTCTACACAGCGGACTACGCCAAGAGCTCAAGGAGGCAGCACGGGCGAGGCTCTTGGGTGGTCAGAGCAAGGTGATCGTGTGCGTCGACATGCTCGGCGAGGGGTTCGACTTTCCGCCCCTGAAGATCGCGGCAGTCCATGACGCGCACAAGTCCCTCCCGGTCACTCTGCAGTTCGTCGGGCGGTTCACCCGGGCGGGCTCAGTCCCGCTCGGGGACGCAACGGTGGTAGCCAACCTCGCGGACGAGAGCGTGCAGACCGAGATTTCCAGGCTGTATAGCCAAGACGCCGACTGGGATCAGTTGATCGAGGGAAGCTACGAGAGTTCGGTCGGTCACGAACGTGAATTCCAGGATTTCGTGCGCGGGTTCGTTTTCGATGGGATTCGAGGTTTCTCCCTCCGCTCTGTGCATCCCAAGTTCAGCGCTTTTGTTTACCAGGCTGGGCCGAAGGTAGATTTCGAGGGCCTGAAGTCTCGGTACAACGACGGGGTCGTCTCACGCCTCGCCATCAACACCATTAGCCGAGTCGCTGTTGTCGTCGAGCGCGAACGCCGCGCTGTGGAGTGGGGGCGCATCAAGGAACTCGAGAACGAGAATTTCCACTGCACCGCGCTCTTCCATGACGAAGGCCAGAACCTCTTGTTCGTGTTCACGAGCCGCAAGGATCTTCCGGATAACTTCGTCAAGATCGTCTCACCCGGTGGCCTGCGGATCGCTGACAAGCGCGTGCACCGAGTGCTTCATGGGATCAACCGCCTGTTGCTTACCAACGTCGGCCTGAAGAAGCGGCTAGTCGGTCCGATTCGCTACCGCCAGTTCATGGGCTTGGACGTGGGCCAGGGACTCAAGGAGCGAGTCGCTGAGAATGCCTACATCGCCATGCTCTTCGGAGCTGGCTATGAGGCTGGTGATAAGGCGAGCGTTGGGGCTTCGCAGAAGGGAAAGGTCTGGTCTCGCGCCGCCGGCTCCCTCCTGGAGTGGACCCATTGGTGTAGGCACGTTGGCTCCAAGATCGTGGACGAATCGGTTGAACTCGAGGAGATCCTCCAGAGCGCTCTCTTCCCCGAAGTCGTAGCTGAGATCCCAGAGGGGCGGACCGTAGTCGTCGCCGACTGGGCGGACTACGTCTTTGAGCAGGTCTTCGACCGGACAGTAGTGGTGCGCGAAGGCTCAACAGTCGACCTGGAAGACTGTGGGCTGCAGGTCGACGCTTCCACTCGCAGTAGCGTCGATTTCAGCGTTCTGCATGGCGGGCACCGGACTGCCTACCGACTCACGCTCACGGATGAGGAAACCGAAGGTTATCGGGTGGCATGCACCTCCGAGGACGACCTGCTTGTTCGTGTTCGCAAGCAGGAGGCTTCGGGAGTGGAGTTTTTCTCAAAGAACCCACCGTATCTTTGGCTCGACGACACCTCGGTACTGGTCGAAGGCTGTCTTCTCGTTCGCGCGCAGAGCGCCAAGAGCAAGGCGATCTACGACATCGCTCAGGTCCGGAGTCGGAGCTGGGCTAATACCAACATCAAGGTGGAGAGTCAGGGGGAGACGCGCATCGCTGACTCAATCCAGCGGGCGATGATCGTTGAGGAATCGAGCAAGGGACCTCTCTTGCTCTTCGATGACGACGGAGCTGGGGAGGTGGCCGACATCGTGGCCATCTATGACGAAGCCGACGAACTCCTGGTCCGGCTCATCCACTGCAAGTACTCGAAGGAGGAGTCTCCCGGCCTGAGAGTTCTGGACATCTACGAACTGTGCGGGCAGGCCCAGAAGTCGGTCAAGTGGGGTGAGTCGGTCGAGCGCCTCCTGCAGCACATCCGTCGCCGAGAGACGCGTCGTCTCACTGCGGGTTCTCCTTCCCGGTTCGACAAGGGTGGGCTCGGAGATTTGCCCAAGGTCCGTGCTCTCGCTCGACAGAAGCGAACCCGATTTGAGGTCGTCCTGGTGCAGCCAGGGATATCGCGGAAGAAGCTAGTGTCCGGGTCGGACCGCGCGAACCAGACCCTTCGACTCTTTGGCGCTACTGCCGCCTACTTGGCCGAGACTTTCGAAATGAGGATGCAGGTAGTCGTGAGTCCCTAGCGAGGGCTCGGCGCGGACGAGACTACCGACCTGCCCCTACTGTGGCCTTCCCTTGGCAATGCGGATACCTTTCGACCAGACGCGGGTGGTGCACTCTCATGGCCTGAGCGTCGAAAGAGAAGGTGCCCGTGGGGAGATTGACCCGAAACCGACCCTGGCCATCGTTCTCGACGAAACGCCCGTCCAGGTGGGCAACCTGCTCGAGGTCTTTCTTCATTCGCGCGATGGCGTTGTGGTAGTTGCCGCTGTTGAGCTCCCGGCCTTCGACCCAGCCCCCATGGCTTTGGGACGCCGCGCTGGCTAGCTTCCAGAGTATCGTGAAGGTCGAGAGGCAGACCCAGCACGGGCTGCCGTTGATCTCCATGCGGTAGCGGCGTCTACGGCTCTCCCCGTGGAAGTGGAACGTGTGCCCAGCCTCGGCGCCCTCGCCTGAGCCCCGCGCTCGCCGGCTGGGCTTCCTCCGGCAGTCGCCCGTGACATCACACGCCTGGGCGAGCACGCGCCGGATCTTCACGTCGAGGGGCTCGAGGTCCTCCTCGAAGTCCTTCTGCGCGAAATCGTTGGCGCCGAGCTGCAGCGCCCGGATCGGGTATTCGGTGCCCTTCTCATGCGCGGTCATGACGATCACCGGAAGATCGTCCCGGTGAAAGCGCTGACGGATCTCCGCCAGACAGTTGAAGCCGGTCTGGATGCGAGCGGTGACGCCATCGTCCGCTGGGAACTCAAGGTCGAGCAGGATGTAGCAGTAGCGGTTGGCCTTGAGCAGCTCTCGCGCTTCTCGCTGGGTGCGGGCGTAGTCGTAGTCGTGATCGAGGGAGGAGAGGATCGCGCCCAGGATCTCCATGATCCCGCGCTGGTCATCCACGATCAGGGCCTTGTGCCTACTGGACATCGTCGTCATCCTCGCTTCGTTCCATGGGGAGCACGAGCGTGATCGTCGTCCCCACTCCTCGCTCGCTGCGTAGCGAGATCCGGCCCTGGCAGTCTTCCTCCACGAACTTCCGGGCCAGCGACAGGCCCCAGCCGGTGTTGTGCTCGGTCCCGAGGCGACCCTTCTTGGTGGATTTGCCGGGGAAGAAGATCACCTGCTGCTCCTCGGCGTGAATCCCACAGCCTGTGTCCGTGATGTCGAGCACGACCAAATCGTCCTTGGCCTTGGCGGTGAGTCGCACCGTGCCCGTCTCCTGGATCGCCTCGAAAGCGTTCTGGAGCAGATTGACGAGCGCCTGGACGAGACGCTCGCGTGGGACCTCGACCTTGAGGTGCCGAGGAACCTTCACCTCGGTCGTCACTTGCGGGGCGCCCGGCTTGACGGCGAAGCAGTCGCCGACGATCCCCAGCGCCTCGTCCACGGCGCGCCGCAGGCTGATTCGGCGAACGGGAGGGATCGCCTGCCGCGCGAGTGCGCGCATGTTCTTGGCGATCCCCTTCACGATCTGACAACGCCGGGCTGCTGCCTCGACGCTGTCCTCCCAGGCCTTCTTGGGGACCTTCCGCCGGGCGAGCTCTCGCCCAAGTTGGCGGATCGAGTACTGCACCGAGGTGGCCAGGGTCAGCACGTCGTGCGAGCAGCCGAAGGCGACGGCCTGGAAGTAGGCCATGCCCACCTCTTCGATCTCTCGGGCGAGCTCTGGCGAGCAACGCTCCTGAAGCCGGTGAACCCGCTTCAGCGCGCTCGCCACACGCTTGCCTTCGCGCTGTTCCTTACGGGCCAGCCGCCGGCGCTGCCTGAGCGCTTCCTCGGCTGCCTGCGACACCCAGCTCGTGGGGTCCGTCGCCAGGCGAGCCAGGAGCTGGTCTGCGTCCTCGTTGGGGCTGAACTGCAGCGCCGTCGCGACCTCTTGCCGGACCTGCCACTCGGTGTCGTTGGCGAGCCGCTGGAGATGCGCGAGGAGGGAGTGCACGGGGTCGGGCCCAGGCTTGCCCTTGAGCAAGCCGGTGGCTCGGGAGACCGCCTGGCAGCGAGTCTGCCAGTCGTCGCTGGATAACGCAGCCTCGAGGTCGGCGGGCAGGTGATCGGCGGGCGGAGCGCTAGCGACCATAGCGACGCCTCCGCTCTTCGAAGGCCTCGCGGCCGCCTTCGAGGATGGTCTCGATCTCCTCCTTAACCTCGTCCACGGAGCCGCAGGCGGCCACTCGCGCTCGGGCGCCGTTAGAGCAGAGAACCACCACCCGGTCGGCTTCGCCGAGGACGGGGATGTTGGGGTTGTGGGTCACGAATACGAGCTGCCGCGTCTGCTTGGCTTCACGGATCTTCTTGACCACCGTGTGGTAGACGAACGCGTTGTCGAGGTTGCCCTCGGGCTCGTCGATCAGGAGGGGCTTCTCGCTGTCGAGCAGGAGAATCGGCAGGATCGTGGTGCACTTCTGGCCTGTGCTCAGCTTGGGAGCGGCCTTGTAGTCACCGTCCCTGAGCTCGATCTTGGGCACGTCGCCGAGCTCCACGGTCTCGAGCTCGAGGCGCGCCCGGCTAGTCTGGAGGCGGCTGACAATCCAGCGGGCCTGGCTGGCGCTCACGCCGCAGCGCTCGACGAGCTGCAGCGGATCCTCCGCCTCCACGATCTCGGCCAGCGCGTCCGGGCGGAGCTTCTTGGCGACCTTCTCGGCCGGCGCTTTGTAGGGGCGGCCGACACCCTGGAAGGTCTCGCAGAGCAGCTGCTTGTAGCGAGAGCGCTCGCTCGCAGGATCGAGGGAGACGCGGATCTCCGGCGCGAGGCGGCCATTGAGGAAGCGGACGACGTCCTCGCGGAGGCGGGTCCGGTGCTGCCAGAGCTCCTTCAATCCGTGAACGAGCTCGCGGCGCTTCCGCCGCTTGGCCTCCAGCTCTTGCTGCCGAGCCTCGAGGTCGCGCTGCTTCTCCAGGAGGTCCGCGCTGCGCTTCTGCAGCTTGACCCGCTCCCGCGCCTGGTCCTGCTCTTCGTTGTGCTGCTGGAGCAGGCCGTTGTAGCTGCGCTCCTGGCTCCGATGAGCGTCCTGCAGCTCGGCGGCGAGCGTCTCCACGTCGCCCGCGCCTTGTCCGAGGCGATCGAGCGCCTGGTCGAGGAGGCTGCGTACGTCCTCGCAGACGTTCAGGTAGGTGGTGTCGAGCTGGGACAACACTCCTTGATTGGGGCCGCGCTCGAGTTCGGCGGACTCACGGCGCTGGACGGCTCGTCGGCAGAGCGTCGTTGTCGCCTCGAGGGAATCGCGAATCGCGTTGAGGTGCTCGAAGCCGGTCTGGACTCGGCGCCGCTCACGCTCGCGCAAGCCCTTGTGGCGAACCTCCCGCTCGAACTCGGAGCCTTCGCCGGCCGCGCGGACCTGAAAGCCCTTCTCGAGTCGCTCGGTCACGAGAGGCAGCTCGGTCAGCTGGCTCTCGAGCTCCTCCACCTGCGCCTCCAAGGAGAGGATCTCGCTGGCGTTGTTGCCCAACACTCCGTCGAGGAGGAGGAGCTTGCGCTGGATCTCGCCCAGCTCCTCCTCGCGGAACTTGTCGATCAGGTCGAGCTGGAAGCTCGGGCTGGTGGCGATCCGCTCGATCTCGTTCTGGCTGTAGACCTCAGCACCGAACAGCCCTGCCACGGAGAGCGAGGTCGGCTGGCCGGTGTCGTCGAGCACGACCGGCTCCTCCCCGCCAACTCGCTCGACCCGATAGCTGACGCCGTCGCGCGTCTCGATCTCGACCGCCACCTGCCCAGCGCCGAGGTTGCCTTCGACCAGGTTCTCGAGGACCTCGCGCCGTGCGCGGTGGCGGCGCGGGTCTGGCATTTGCGCCAGGGCGTAGCGCAGGAACTCGAGGGCCGTCGTCTTTCCGGCGCCGCGGCCGCCGATCAGGCAGTTCAGCCCGTCGGCGAGGTCGACCGAGACGTCACCGAGGAAGCCTCCTCCGCTGATTTCGAGCCTCTTGATCTTGTGGAAGTGGGGGACAGGTCTGCTCATGCTACTCCCGAGGGCGTTAGTGCTATGTTCGGCATCCGCGCAGGCGAATCCCGATAGTCTGCATCGCCCCTCCGACATCGCGGAGCGCCCGTCACTCTTGAGCTTGGTGCCGACCTACCCGCCTGGCTGGGGTCGTCCGATCTGGTACGCCGGAAGTCGTTTTCTGACCGTCGGCCGGTCCGTTTCGAGACACTGCTTGGCACGTTTCATGCCGGAGCAGACGACGCAGATTTATCTCGAATCGTCCTCGAGCGCGCGCATGGCCCACTCGAGGTATCCCTTCTGCCGAGTTCGTCGCTCGCTCCGTCGTCCAGGCCCCATGGTGGGCGAGTCCCACTGCGCGCTCCTGCGACAGCGAAGGCACGTGGGTTCGCCCCACCGGACCTCGCCCTGGAACGAGTCGTCGCGAGCGCTCTTCGCGCATTCGGGGACGACTCCCTTCAACTGGACTTGGTCGACGACGTGCCACACGCCTCGGCGGCCCTTTCGGGCGACGAGAACACGCTCTAGGTCTCTCCCCTGGTTGAGGTGCGTCGCATAGACGGAGAGTCGCTCATGCCACTCCGGGAACGAGGCGTACTCGTCGAGCAGGTCTCGCGGTTCCCAGCCGCGCGGGCCAGAGCGTCGGTCAGCCAGCCCCTCTGAGTGGCGCCGATCACGCGCCGCAGCTTCTTGCCTGCTGAGCGGGTCGAGTCGGATCTCCAGTAGGTTCTTGGCGAACCAGGCCGCAGCGTCCACATGATCGCGGGGGAAGCCCAGCGGGTTCGGCAGGCTCGGCGCGTAGAAGTTGCGAGAGCGGCTCGTCGTGTCCGACGTGGCGAGCGGCCTCAGCCCCCGCTGAGAGAGGCGGACCAGCTCGACCTTCCAACCGCGCCTCGCGTCCCCGACGAAGAGCCGGATCCACCACCAGGACCTCCCGTCCCACGGGCCTGGTCGCTTGCTCTCGTGCGGAATCAACCGGACAACCGCGTTCCCGGCCAAGACACCGTGTTGCATGAGCTCTTGGACCCAGGCCTCCGCGTTCTCCGCTGGGCGCAGCAGCGACAGCTCACCCAGGCGGACGCGATCTGCCGTGAGCCGGCGCTGGGCCACGGGGTCGCCCTCGCTGGCAGCGCGCTCGAGCTCTCGTCGCTGACGGTCGGCCACGTCTCTCCTGCTCAGGACCTCAGTTCAGCTTACGCCGCTGGATAGACGTGGGGCGAGCCCAACCAAGGAAGGCGGCGCCGAGCCTGATCAGGCCCGGCGCCGCTGGGACTCTGCTGGATCACCCCCTTCCTAGAACGAATAGCTGAGATCGAACGAGAGCGTGTCCTGCCCGCTCCGGCTGCTCGTGCCGCGATGGCCGACGAAGGCGTCTCCGCGGCTGGAGAAGTCGCGTCGGTACTCCACGCGGAAGGCCGCGTTCTCGAGCAGGTTGAAGGTCAGGGTGCCGGTCAGCTCACCCAGGGTCTGGTCGGCGCCGGAGCGCGACCCACCTTCGTCACGGAACAGACCGCCGCGCACGCCGAGGGCCAGGCGGTAGTAGTCCGCGCCCTCCACCTTGAAGAACGACTGCTTGGCCATCAGCAGGAACCCACCGAAGTTCGCCGTCTCGTCCGGATCGCTGTAGTGCTGCCCCGAGATCTCCTCCTGGCCGTAGCGGAAGGCCGCGCGCAGGTCGAGGCTCTCGGTGGGCTGCCAGGCAGCGGCGAGTTCGACCATCCAGCGCTGGTCTCCGGCGTTGTCGTCGCGCTCGGCGCCGTAGATCCAGTTCAGCGCCAGGCTGACCAAGGGGTCGTCGAGCTCCCACGCCAGCTGACCGCCCAGGGTCTTGGCATCGTTGTTGTCGAGCACGCGATCCCAGCCGTTGACGACGTACTGCGTGTAGCGGAGGCCAGCGCCAAGGTCCATGCCTAGGCTCAGCCCGGTGGTTGTCTTGGGGCCGAACTGCGCGAAGTGCGAGAGGGAGTAGTTGGGGTTGGCGGGCAGATCGAGGCTCTCGATCCCGAACCAGCCGTAGGTCCGCCCGACGCGCAGCAGCAGCGGGTTGAAGGGCGTGGGGATCTGGAGGTCGATGTGGGCCTGAGGGATCGCAAGCGACCCCGAGCCCAGCACGTCCCCGCTCTGGTTGAAGGCCTCCTCCGCGAGTCGCCCGGCGCCGATCTCGAAGCGGAAGCCGGCGTCCAGCTCGTTGAGGCCGCTGACCCGTCGCATGAGCCCGAGCTTGGCGTAGGGGATTCCGAAGCTGTTGTGGTCCGGGTCGTTCAGCCGCAGCCGGTTTCGCCCTCGGCGTCCGCTGGGGTCGCGCAGATTGAAGCTGTAGGCCGCGTCCACGAAGCCATAGACCTCCACGCTCCGCAGCGCGTCGAGGATCGGCGTCTCCTCCAGGCTCTCCCGCGCACGCTGCGCGGTGACCGTGACCTCCTCGAGCTGCCGCTCGAGCTTCTTGATCCGGTCCTCCAGCTCCTGCTCGTCCGAGTTGGGGACCGCTTCCTGGCCAGCCGCCGCGCCGCACAGCGCGAAGATCAGGGCCAGCGACATCGCATTCCGAAACATGTGCACCTCCTTGTTGGCGTTCCGCGCGAAACGTAGGCGCGGAGGAGGTGCGCTCCTGGGAACTGCCGTATATGGCCACTTACCAGGACCAGGTCAGGCTCAGGGAGCCGAACTGATCCCAGCCGTCCTGCCCGACGAACTCCGGCGCTCTGAGGGTGTGGGAGTAGGTGAGGGCGAGGGCGCCCAGCACTTCGATCGTGAACCCGGCTTCGAGATCGACCACGAGGTGTCGGCGCCGCACCCGATGTCCACCAGGCCGGAGCAGGCTTCCGTTCAGGAACACGTCGTGGCCGACAAAGCGCACCCGGCCGCCCAAGGTCACGAAGGCGCTCCAGCGAGGAGGCTCGGCCGTGGCGAAGGCGTCCGGCAACCGGCCAACCCTCAGGCGGGCGCCGAGGCTCGCGTCGATCGTCACGTTCCCGAACGAGCACGCAAAACGGGGCTCGAGCTCCCAGTCCGCGCCGAGGATCACCTCGCGCCAGGCTCGGTACGAGAGCTCGTAGTGGAAGCGCAGGCCTACCTCCGTGGGAATCTGGTGCCCCCAGCCCTGCGGGGGCGAGGAGCCTGTCAGCGAGCCGTGGAACAGCCGCTGGGCAGCCTCCGCGCCAGACGGAGGGCCGAGCACGCCCAGCTCGAGCCCGACGCGACTCGCGATCGGCCAACGTGTGCTGCGGTGCGACAGCGAGAGCCCAAGGCGGAGCCAGCCTGCGTAGGGGCGGTCATCGAGCACGAGATTTCGCGCGTCCAGGCGCTCAGGGGTGTAGATGCTCTGCGCGAGGCTGAGGCGCCACTCCCCACCGTCCTCGCCCAAGAAGAAGGAGAGGGCACCCTTGGGCACGCGGCCCGTGAGCGCCAGCTCAGCGCCGTTGGTGTAGTGGCGATCGGACCCTCCAAAGAGGTCGTTCTCCCAGGTCGCCGAGAGGCTCGTGGGCGCCCAGTCGTCGGCCGACGCCGCCGACGCGGTGAGGAGGGAGAGCAGGCTGGCGAGGAAGAAGGTGCGCACGGGGGTCTCGTGCGCACGCTAGGCAGCCAGCTGTGGAGGCCTCCGCGACTGCCGTATATGGCCACTTCCGTCGTTGAATGACGAACTGGTCCGTTTGAGGGAGAACTGCCGTCGGGGCGCTGGCTAGCAGTTTCGAGAGTCTCCGCGAGGGCGGTTGGCGCAATTCGCTACCATCGCCGCGTGGCGGATCCGAACACGCTCTCCCGACTGCTCGCTGCACTGAGACGGCCGACCCTAATCCGCCTGCTTCGGGCCCTCCACGTCGAGACGCCCACTGACAACCTCTCCAAGGCCCGTGCTGCTCGAGCACCTTGCCGCTGCCGAGCACGTCGGCGTGGCCGACGTGCTCGAGGTTCTCTCCAAGCGCGAGCTGGCCGAGGCCTGCGAGCGGCTCGACAGCAACGCGGACGGACGACGCCACCAGCTCGTCCAACGGCTGCGCAGGCTGCTTCGCTGGCTGCCCTTAGCTGAGGCCCGCGCCTTCGCGCGCTCGCTCGGGCTCCAGAGCGAGCGGGCGTGGAGGGTCTGGTCTGGTCGTCGCCTCCAGCGGCGAGGTCGAAGTGGTTTGCTGCGCGGGCGTCGAGGGCCGTGGTGGCCTCGGGGCCTCGGTGAGCTTGGGTTGTTAGCTCTTACAGGGCGGCAGGTTGGTCGTCGGTTTCCCCGTCGCGTCGTAGATCAACGATACCGAGATGTCGAGAGGCGCCTTGAACGGCCCATACTGCTCAGCTAGTGCCCTGAGGAATCTCTCGCGGTTCGCTGGCATCAACTGCTTCCCAAGCTGTGAAGCAGCCTTGAGCTTTCTGGTGCGGTAATTCGAGCGCTGTTGGTGTGACTGGCTCATCGCACCGCGGAAGCTAAGGTTCTCGGTAATCAGCGGCCCAAGCAGAAAGCACTCCCGATCCCAGCTAAGAGACTCCGTCACTCCTTCAGGCACTTCTTCGCTGCTTTCGCTTCCGAGTGCGAACTCGCGGACCGCCTCGAAGTACTGGAACCCATTTCCACCGGTAGCCGTAGCATCGTTGCTACTCCGGTATTCCCAGCACTGCGTGATCACGTGCGGCGAGAAGAGCTCAATCACCCACATCACCAACGACGAATCCAGGAAGTCGACCTTGTAAGCCCACCTGACGCATTTCTCGGGGTCTCTGAGCGTTTCCCAGGTGTCCCCTTCCTGGGCGAGCACCTCCTGACTCGAAGCTTCCTTCTCGACGAAATCAAATTGCGGCATTTGGGGTCTCCTAAGAAACCGCAGTCTCTCACGCGTCAAACTGGATGACTACTCCTTACAGCACCCCAGAAGCGGGCACTGCCGCCACGGAATTGCGGAGCACCTGAGCTGGCACGAGGACGATCGCGTTCAAGAAGGTCCGGAACTTCATGCGCGCACGGAAGCGTGGGCCTGAACCACACCGGCTTGATTTAGTTCAAGCCCTGGTGCAGGGGCGAGGTGGATGGGCTGCCCACACGACCACAGGACGTGGCGGCGAACCGAACCGCTACTACGCGGAGGAGTGGCAAGGCTGGGGCGACTTCGTGGGGACCGGTGCTCTCCGTCCTCGGGATCGCGAGTTTCGCGAATTCGCCGAGGCACGGTCTCTCGTGCGCTCCCTCGGGTTCAGGACCGTGGCGGAGTGGCGCGCCTGGTGCCGAGGGATCGCCCTGACCTGCCGCCTCGCCCTGAGGTCATGCCGGCCGGGGCAGCGAACCACTACCGCGACGAGTGGCAGGGCTTCCGCGACTGGCTGAGGGAGCCACGTCGAGCGCGCGCAGATAGTGAAATCCGCCTACCCTAGTTCAAGCGCTACTTCGCTGCGGCTCCTACGGCTATCGCGAAGTCAAGAACAGCACTCGTCGCAGTCGCGGCGTTAGAGATGAACTCCATGAACCTCTTGTGCCGAATCACGTCGGCCTTGATTGCCAGGTTGACTTTAGTCAGAGCGAGAATCGCTCCTTGGAATTTCTCAGACGCAGCCGCTGTCTGATACGCCTCCCGCCTTAATGCTCGGCGCAAATCAGTCAGCTTTCGAATGTGAGGCATAAGGGCTATAGCGTCCTCAAGCGGCGTGCGTGAGTCATTGTGGATCGCTTGCATAGTCTGGAGAGCCCGCTTGGTGCGCTCTAAGAGTTCCTCGCGATCATGCTCACCTTCCTCAGTGTCGTCAGATTCTGCTGCAGCATCAGTCACGCGTAGCCTCCCGAAGGTCACGAATTGCGTTGATCATCAAGACTGACTTCTGCGAGAACTCGCTCACGGCGCTCGCAAACTCGGCGAAGGATTTGGGAGAGTCTCCGAATCTCTGAATTGCTCCGAGCTTGTCCAAGGCCTTTTCAAGCGCATCCAGCAGATCGATCACTGGGTTCTTCTGAACCGCGCGAATTGACCTTTGAACTTCCACGATCTCTGCAATAGCAGCAGCCCTCTCGGCAACAAGCCGAGGCTTAGTTCGGTCAGCCTCGGGAAGCTCCAAGTGCTGACGCAGAAGCTGGTCATAGGCGCTGATTTTCTCAGTCTTCAGGCTGTTCAGCTCCTCCAGCAACGTTTCGTGGGTATCTGTGGCTGAACCCTCTTTGAAGTCCTCCCGAATGAGCGCCAATACCTTCTGCGCCAAAGGCAAGCCTGCGGTCACACCTTCTTCGAGTATTTTGACTCGAGCGTGCTCGTCATAGAGTTTCAGCGTTGTGGCCGCTAGCGACCCAACAGGACCGGCGTATTGTGCAACTGGACCCTCAGGGTCAATCTGCTTGGCAAACTTGGCAGCTTTCTCCCCCACTTCCGAAACTTGGGTAGCTGCTTCTTCACCGGCCTTGAGGTCAACTACTTCGAGCAGACGCTTTGCGAATTCCTCAATGAGGTAGAGCGCTTGGGAGCGCGCTGCGATGAACTCAGGTGCGACAAGAGGTGCGAGGTCGTTATCTCCGAACCGCTGAGCGAGGACTGCCTTTCGGACCGCCAGATTACGAACTTTTACTTCGTTGGCCTCTGAGGCTAGCGTGGTGATTCCGACCCTCGTGTTGGCCGTGGCCTCCCTTAGCTCTGCCAGCGGCGTCCTGTATAGGTTGACGCTCGTGCAGCCGGGGAGGAGAGCCAAGCCGACCAGACACGCGAGGGAAAGACGGCTAGAGCAACTCATGTGGGGACCCTTCTGCATTGCGCCGGATTGACTCAGCCGAATCAACAGCCAAGCACTTTACCAACTGGCCCGCTCGATCCTCGAACCTCGAACAAGACAAGCGATTCCGGCTGTCCGACCCTGACCAGGTTCTGGGATCGTGACCTGAGTTCCTCCCCTGCGCCGAAGCGCGTCGCTACACCCGGAAGCTCAAGCTCTCGAGGGTTACGTGACCATAGATAGCCACAGGGATCGCGAGTTTCGCGAATTCGCCGAGGCACGGTCCTCGTGCGCTCCCTCGGGCTCAGGACCGTGGCGGAGTGGCGCGCCTGGTGCCGAGGGGATCGCCCTGATTTGCCGCCTCGCCCTGAGGTCATTCCGACCGGGGCAGCGAACTACTACCGCGACGAGTGGCAGGGCTTCCGCGACTGGCTGAGGGAGCCACGTCGAGCGCGCGCAGATAGTCGCGCTCAGCCTGACCACGGGGGCGCGGTGGTCAGGCGCGCTGGTCAGGAGCTGACCGCGCTAAACGGCTGCGGCCGAGCCCGTTACGCCGAATTGGTCAGGTCGGTCAGGTCCGCTCGCAGGGGAGGGGGACTCCCATATTCGAGCGTCTCTCTCCCTCTTCCCGGTCAGAGAGAGAGCGAGCCCTAAGTAGTAGTAGTCGTTTGTACTAGAGAAAGACCTGACCACCTGACCAGGAGCGCCTCGGGGCTCGGCAGGGTCTGGGGTTGCGCTGGTCAGGTTGGCGCGCCCGACCTGACCAGCGTCCTGACCAATCGCCCCGGTCTGACCAGCAGACCCCAGGTCGTGGGGCGAATCCGAAGGGCGGTCCGGCGACCCTGCTACGGTCCGCGTCATGAGCAGTTCGCACCATGGTCTGACGGGTTTTCGACAGTTTGGGGAGGGCTCCGCCGCCCGACAGCTACGCAGCCAGCGCGCGCGTGGCGCCCGAAACACTCCGCGAAACGAAACCGTCGCCGGTGTCGGCGTCCAGGTCGCGCAGGGGCGCGCGTGGGGGCCCCGTGGCTGAGGTCAGCGCCACCGCCCCGGACCTGAGCCACATCGCGGAGCAGCTGCGCCCGCTGGCCGTTCCCATCACCGACCTGACCGTCGATCCGGCCAACGCGCGGCGCCACCCCGAGCGGAACCTGAGCGCCATCGAGGCCAGCCTGCGCGTCTACGGGCAGCGCAAGCCGATCGTCGTCCGGCGCGAGGGCATGGTCGTCGAGGCGGGCAACGGGACCCTCGCGGCGGCCCGGCTCCTGCGCTGGACCCACTTGGCCGCGGTGGTCGTGGACGACGACCCGGTCACCGCCACGGGCTACGCCATCTCCGACAACCGGACCGCCGAGCTGGCGGAGTGGGACGACGAGGTTCTGGGTCGTCTCCTGGGGGAGCTCCGCGCGGAAGAGGTGGACCTGCAAGAGCTTGGCTGGTCTGACGAGGACCTCGACAACCTCTTGTCGGACCTCGAGGCGGGCGACGGGGACGGGCAGGACCCGGGCGAGGACCCCGGGCCTGAGGAGCCGCCCGTGGAGGCGGTCAGCCAGCGGGGCGAGGTCTACGCCTTGGGGCCGCACCGGCTCATGTGCGGGGACTCGACCAACGCGGACGACGTCGCCCGCCTCATGGCCGGCGAGAGGGCTGTCCTCCTGGCCACGGATCCGCCCTACCTCGTGAACTACCAGGGCGGCAACCACCCGCAGAGCTGGCACAACCGGGCCGAGGTGAAGGATAAGCACTGGGACGACTACGTCGAGCACGACGCCGGCGTCGAGTTCTACGAGGCCTTCCTCAAGCTCGGGCTCCAGCATTGCGTCGAGGACGTCGCCGTCTACCAGTGGCACGCCCATAAGCGGCAGGCGCTCGTCGAGGAAGCCTGGACGCGGGCAGGCCTGCTCTGCCACCAGCAGATCATTTGGGTCAAGGCGCGCGCCGTCCTGACCCGCTCGCACTTCATGTGGCAGCACGAGCCCTGCTTCTACGGCTGGGTCCAGGGGACGCCGCCGCGGCGACGTCCGCCCAACAACGAGACCACGGTGTGGCCGATAGATCAGAAGGGCAACTCCGACGGGATCCACCCGACCCAGAAGCCGCTCGAGATCTTCGCGCGTCCGATTCGCTGGCACACGGCGCGGGGCGAGCTTTGCTACGAACCCTTCGGCGGCAGCGGGACGTGCCTGATCGCGGCGGCGCTGGAGGGTCGGCGCTGCTTCGCCATGGAGCTGAGCCCGGGCTTCTGCGACGTGATCCGCAAGCGCTGGGGCGACTACGCGCGCTCCGCCGGAATCGATCCGGGCGAGGGCGCTCTGTGAACCGGAACCTCAGCAAACGCGAGCTCGCCCAAGCCCTCGGAGTCAGCGTCCGCACCGTCGAGCGCTACGCGCAGCGCGGCTGCCCGACCTCGAAGGTCAAGGGGCAGCTGCGCTTTTCCGAGCAGGAGGTCCGACGGTGGCGGTCTGGCCAAGGGAACACGGGGCGCGCCGGCCGGCCCTCGCACCAGGACGCGCTGCCGAGCCGGCCTACGTCGGCCCCTTCACCATCGGGAGTTCCCGTCGCGTCCAAGCAGAGCCTGGCCAAGGCCGAGCTGGCGCGAAAGATCTCGATCGCCCGCAAGAACGAGCTCGAGGTCGCATCAGAGAAGGCGCTCAAGGATCTGGGGCTCGACCGCAAGATCCGCGACGCGAGCGGGTTCGGCGACTTGATCGCGATCAACCAGGAGGTCGCCGCGTTGCTAGCCTCGGGCTCGCTCCTCCCTTCGCGCGGGCAGGCGATCCAGCGGCTCATGGCCGAGGCCCGCCAGAACATGCTCGCCCAGCAGGACGCAGGCCGCGAGCACGCTGACGGTCGGGTGTTCCTCTGCACCGAAGAGGGCGGGCTGATGCTGCGCGTGTTCGAGGGGATCGTCTCGGATGCCCGCCGCGAGCTCGTCCTGCGTGTCCTGAAGGAGCAGGCCCAGGCCGACCTGCTCGAGAACCCCAACGTCGACACGGGCGCGGCGGCGTGACCGCCGAAGAGTGGGGTCGCGGCGACCGGCGCCGACTCTCGACGCGCGACTTCCCGGCGGAGGTGTTGGCCCTCGTCAACGCCAAGCAGGGCGGGCGGTTCTGTCTGCTCTGCCAGGAACAAGGCCTCACTCCACCCGAGGATCAGCAGCTGGTCGTCGATCACCTTCAGCCTCTCTCCAAGGGCGGCGACAACCACTGGTCCAACCTGCGCTGGCTGTGTGCCAGCCACAACGCAGCCCGTCAGGCGCGCGCCGGCTGGAGCGGTCCGCCGGCCTGGGTGCGTCGGATCGGAGTCTCCCCGCCATGGTGACGGCCGATCTCCGCCGGCTCGCCGAGCAGCAAGGCGCCAAGGGTCTCCCCGCGCGCCTTCGCGAGGTCGAGGCGCGCACCACCTCCTACGTGCCCTGGTGGGCCCAGCGAATGGCCAGTCGATCCCGCGCGGAAACGCGGGTCGTTGTCGCCGGACGACAGAGCGGGAAGACCCACTGGGCGTCCTTCGAGGTCCTGCGGATCGCCATGGAGCGCCCCAAATCCTTCTCCGCGGTCCTGGCGCCCACCTACCAGATCGCCCAAACCGCGATCGACAAGCTCCGCGCCATGGCGAGTGAGGTCCCGGGCGCCGTCTGGAAGGAGCAGAAGAAGCGCTTCCTCCTCCCCAACGGATCCAAGATCGCGGTCTTCTCCGCCGACCGGAAAGAGTCCGTCCGCGGGCCCTCGATCGACGGCGTGTTCTGGGTGGACGAGGGGGCCTACCTCTCCGAGCGAGCCTACGAGGCCGCCCTGGGCGCGCTCGCCTCGGGGAATGGCCGCGTGATCGTGACCACGACCCCGGTCGGCAAGAACTGGGTCTACCAGGAGTTCACGAGCGACGACGCGGAGAACGCCCACTTCCGCTTCCGCTCGAGCGACAGCCCCTACAGCAACAAGGCGCGGCTGCGGCGTCTGCGCCGAAAGATGAGCGCAGACAAGGCGGCTCAGGAGTTCGACGCGATCTTCGTGGACGACCTGCTGCTGGCCTTCCCGGACACCTCGCGCCTGTTCGTGCCCGGCTTCCCCGATCGGAGCGCCGACCCGGCCCTCCAGAACGTGCTCGGTGTCGACCTGGGCAAGGAGCAGGACTGGCTCGTCGTCACGCTCATGAACCGCTACGGCGAGTCGGTGGTCCTCGGTCGCTGGCGGCACCTCAAGTGGACGGAGACCGTTCCGCGGCTGATCTCCATGTCCCGAGACCACGACGCGCTGGTGGTCCTCGATCACGGCGCGGGCGGCGGCTACGGCGGCGTGCTGATCGACTTCCTCGAGGCCGACGGCGTGCGGGTGCTGCCCGTGAAGACCGCCGTGGTCGGAACCAAGGCCCAGATCGTCGAGCAGTGCCGCGCCGACGTGGAGTGGGAGCGAATCCACGTCCTGCAGAACGCCCACAGTCCTCAGCTCCAGCACGAGCTGGCGACGTTCCAGGGGATCAAGCGCGTGCACCGCGGACGTGAGGTCATGGTCTACGAGGGACCCCAGGTCGAGGGAGAGCACGACGACTGCGTGATCTCCCTCTGCCTCGCCAACTGGGGACGGGTTCGTGGCGGCGCCGAGCCAGAGCCAGAGGTCGAGGACCTGCGCGAGTTCGTGTTCGACCCGGACGAGGAGCCGTTGGAGGACGGCTTTCGCTTCGGTGGAGGCGGCTACCGCTTCGGCTCGCGCGGCTGGTCGCTGTGAGCCAGGACGTCGACCTGGCCCCCTTCGCTCGCACCAGCGCTGTGCTCGCGGGTCTCCAGCCCCGCCACTCTCGCGCCCTCGAGACGTGGGTCAGCCGCCAGGTCAGCTACGACACCGACCCGCGCCAGGTCCCGCTGGCAGCGCTCCAGTCCATGGGCACCCACCCGATCGTCTACCTCGCCGAGCGCACGATCAGCGGCGTCATGCGTCGGCCCGACCTCTACTACGTGCGCCACCCCGACAAGCGGATCGTCAAGGAGACCGAGGAGTGGCTGTGGCCACTCTTGCCCGCGGTTCTTAGCGCCGCAGCCCGCGCCTTCGCCTACGGCTCGGTGCCGGTGATCTTCAACTGGGGACGCGAGGATCTACGGATCGAGGTTCCTCGGGACGACGGCAGCGTGCGCGGGCGAACCCTCAAAACCCACACGCACTACGTCTCGGCCCACGAGGTCTCGCCCGCCGACGCGACCGTCGAGGCGCGCGATGACGTCCTGCTCGCGGTTCGCGTGGGCAAGCGCTCCTATCGGGCGAACCGCGCCCATGTGTTTCGCTGGGACGCCGAGTTCGGCTCGTGGATCGGCCAGGGGGCCCGTCGGCGGGCCTGGCGAGACTACTGCAAGAGCCTGATCGTCGACCTCCTCCAGGCCCAATACCTCGAGCGCAGCGTCGACTCCCCACGCGTGGCCTGGGCTCCGGGCGGCACTCAGAAGAGTGACGGGACCGAGGTCCCCAACAGCCGCTACGTCAATCAGCTCTTGGCAACCCTGCGCGGCTCAGGCTCGGTCACCTTCCCCTCGACGCGCGATACCAACGGGCACCGCCGCTATGAGCTCGACGTCCTCAACCTCCCCGACCGAAAGGACGTCTGGCACCAGGCCCTGAATCGCCACGACGGGGGGATCCTCAAGGCCTACCTCGTCCCGCCCTCCCTCGCCGGCGTCGAGGACCTCGCCGCCGCCGGCGCCCGAGTCCTGGACGGCATGCTCCGCGAGTTCATCCAGGACCTCGCCCAGTTCGCCGCAGACAACCTCACGGAGCTGGTCGCGATCGTCCACGCCGCCAACCACGACCCCACCCGCGTCCCCGCGCCGGAGATCCTGGCCTTCGAGGTCCCCGCCGCGATCCGCAAGCTCTACCTCGAGGTGCTGCGCCTGGTCAGCGCGTCGGGGCGCGAGGAAGCCCCCGCCGACTGGGTCGACGTGCCGGCGCTCCTCGACCAACTCGGCGTCCCGCTGCGGACGGCGCCTCTCCCACGCCAGGGCCAGACCTCTGGTGCGAGTCGCGGGCGACCCCGCGACATGGCCGGCGAACGGCAAGAGCGTCGTGAATCCGCCAGGACCCCCGAAGGCGAAGACGCGACCGGAGCAAAGGAAGAGGGAGACGCATGAATTGCCCACGGTGTGGAGACCCAGGGACGAAGGTCACCTCCTGCTACCTCGGAACCGACGGAGTCACAGTGACCCGGCACCGCCTTTGCCGCGCAGACGGCTGTTGGCTGCGGTTCAAGACGCGAGAGCGGCCGATCCCAGACGACGCCTACGTGCTCCCGAGAGCGAGGCGCCCACGCCCCGTGAAGAGACGCGTCGCGCAAACCTCTTAGCTGCGGGGTTCGGCCTCGAAGCTGCTGTCATCGCCCCGGTGCAAGTAGATCCTGCCCGTGAGCGTGCCGTCGGCTTGGAGCGTTGCCCAGCCACGACCGCACACGTCGTCGCCGCCGCCTTCGTCGCGGCCTTGCCAAGACCACTCGATCGCGGGGAGCTCGTCGCGCACCACGTCGCGTCCATCGGTCCAGCCACGGATGTAGCCGAACTGGAAGCGCCCCAAGCCGTCCTTGGGGAACTCGATGTAGGCCTCCACCTCGGCGTCGACGTAGTCCTGGTCCCAGAGCTCCATCTCGGTGATCCGATATGTGCCTCGGATCGTCTTCGCCTTGCGCTTGGGTGACATGCCGCAGCTACGCCTTCCAGCTCGACGTCTCGCGAGCAATCATGCCTCTGACGTACCTCTGGGTGAGCGGAAGGTAGCACTCGGGACCGACGTAACCCTCGCGCTCGCGTTGCAACTGGCCATATACGGCAGTTCGCGAGGAGTCGCCCCTCTCGCGCCTACCTTCGCGGCATGGTGGCTACCGCAAAGAGAGATCTCACTCGGCTCGAAGCGCTCCGTCAGGGGGAGGCGCGGCTCCAAGTGGACCGCGCCTTCCCCGGGAGAATCCGAGGCGCTTCGATCATCACGACTGGCCCGGCCCTGGGGCATGGGTTCGACATCGACCGGACCACGGTCGAGCAGGTCACCGAATTCGCGGCTGGGACGCGAGGCCGCTGGACTCACGGGAGCCTGAGCGAGGACGGGCTAGGACGTCACCTCGGGACCTGGGAGAACGTCCGCATGGAGTCGTTCCGGCTCTGCCGGACGTGCGGGGTCCCGGCGGAGCAGGAGGCCTGCGGACAGTGCGGCGGCGAGACCTCGCTCGAGTGGCGGTCGGTCGGCGACTTCAGCTTCGCGTCCAGCGCGCACAGGATCCGGCCCGACGGGCTCGACGTCCCGGCTCCGGTCTACCTCATGGAGCGTGCGCAGGAGGACCCCAGCAGCCTGGGGATCTCGATCGTCGCTCGCTTCGGCTACTACGAGCCGCCGGCTCGCGAGGGCGAGAAACGGCAGCGTCGCTTCGCCCGCCTCGAGGCGCGGCGCGACCTCAGGCGTGGCGACTGGGTGGCCGACCCGGCCGCCAACCCAGTGGGCCTACACGAGGGAACCCGGGCGCCGAGCGCCCTGACCGAGGAGGCGACCCACGAGCTGAACCAGATCGTCCAGCGCGAGGGCGCCGCCAAGGCCAAGCTCCGCGCCCTGGCCTTCCTCTCGCGCTACTTCGGGGACCAAGCAGAGGACGAGTCCACGGAAGACGACGAGGAGCAGGATCGGCTGGCTGAGCTCCAGTCCCAGCTCGACGAGCAGGGCAAGGAGCTCAACTCGCTCCGCGCGATCCTCGAGGGCTACGAGGCCGCCGAGGAGATCCGTCACCAGGACGAGAAGGCCAGCTACCTGGAGGGCCTGCGCCAGCAGTCGGCGAAGCTCAACGCGCCAATCGTGGCGGCCGATCTCGCCGAGGTGGAGCGCCTCCTCGAGGGCGGCGACCTCAAGACCGCCAAGGTCCTGGGCGAGGCCCTCCTCGCCAAGAGCAAGGCGGAGGGCCAGACGGCCTTCGCCCGTGGCGAGTCCACCGGGCTGGCCGCAGAGCCCAAGGACCGCAAGAAGGCGTCCGTCGCTGCGCGCGTGAGCATGCTCCGCCGCCGCGGCTGGCGCGTCGAGACCAACCAGGACGGCACCGAGATCGTGCGGGCCGCTCCGCGATCGGCAGGGAGGTAG
>MDTG01057079.1_pt1 | contig 96392 bp, 103 predicted proteins | sample 811421 | NCBI WGS metagenome assembly MDTG01 (sample SAMN05326645, study PRJNA326480) | marine metagenome | isolation source: seawater | place: Pacific Ocean: South East | collected 2011 | reverse complement strand
GAACCCCCGACATCAGGTTTTGGAGACCTGCGTTCTACCAACTGAACTAACGGCGCATTGAGTTCATCTTGCATTAATGGTTTAGCAATAACGCATAGATAGACATGGCCGAAAACTCAGCGGTCGAAGCGTTGCTTGACCCGAGTGGCTTTACCAACTCGATCACGCAAGTAGAAAAGCTTCGCTCTTCTAACTTTACCTCGGCGTTCGACTTTAATCGAAGCGACCTGTGGGCTGTGGATCATAAACACCCTTTCTACTCCAATTCCTTGAAAAATTCTTCTAACCGTAATTGTTTGATTAATTCCGCCATGGCGTTTAGCAATTATTACACCTTCATAAGGTTGGACCCTTTCTTTATTTCCCTCACTAATTCTTACTCCTACTCGAACAGTATCTCCAACGTAAATTTCAGGAACTTTCTTCTTTTGTTGAGATTTTTCAAAATTTTCAATAAGTTCTGAGGCGCTCATGGCTTTAACTTTTACTCGATTTTTTCCCTCGACAGGATTATCACTCTCAATAGATTTTACTTGAGATGAGTTTTCTACTTCGTTTTGAGGGATATTTGATTGTCCCTCAGTTTGTTGATTTGTTTGATTTTCAGCCATCCCAATTCAATGCTCCTATTAAGTAAATCATAATAACTTGTGGCCTAACAAGATTAGTGAAATTTGAATTTATAATCTTAGATATTGTACTGGATTTCAAATAAATTAAGAATTCTGTTTTTTGCAAGGCTCATAAAAATATGAAAACTATTTTTAGAGAGGACTTTTCCTGAACAAGAATTAATCCAAGAAATACGATAAAATTAAAACAGAAACAAAATTATTTAGTTTTGTTTAGAATAAAATGTTAATTTTTAGAGACACTCTCCTGAAGTGTTATCAATGTGGAAAATTTCTTAGATCTCTTAACTTCATCTCTTAAAAATAAAGAAACTCAAAACGTTCAAAAAAACATGCAAAGAAGAGGTATTGAGATTAAATCTAAGAGAGAAGTTGAGATAATGAGAAAGTCTGGCAAAATTGTTTCTTCGGTTTTAAAAGAAATTAATTTACTTGTTAAACCTGGGATGACTACCGCTGAAATAGATGCTTTTGCAGAGAGCCGAATTAAAGAATTGGGAGCAGAGCCAAGTTTTAAAGGCTATCAGGGATTCCCCTCAAGTATTTGTGCAAGTATTAACAATGAGGTCGTTCATGGAATACCTTCAAAAAAAAGAAAGATAAAAAAAGGGGATTTATTGAAAGTTGATACTGGAGCATATTTTAATGGCTTTCATGGAGATAGTTGCATAACTATTTGCGTTGGAGAAGTCTCAGAAAGAGCAAAATTACTTAGTGAAGTAGCTCAAAAAGCTCTTTATGAAGGTATTTCTGTTATTAAGCCTGGAAGGACTCTTCTTGACATCGCTGGAGCTATTGAAGATGTTGTGAAATCCAGTGGATTTAGTATTGTTGAAGATTACACAGGGCACGGTGTTGGAAGAAATTTACATGAGGAACCATCAGTATTTAATTTTCGAACAAATGATTTGCCTAATGTCACTCTTAGAGAAGGAATGACTATTGCTGTTGAACCAATAGTTAATTCAGGTGAAAAACATTGCAAAACCCTTAGGGATGGCTGGACAGTCATAACAGTAGACGGAGGAATATCTGCACAGTGGGAACATACAGTTTTAGTAACAAATTCTGGCTATGAAATTCTTACATCTAGAGATTAATCTAATTGCTAAATTTTTTCTGTTAACCAATAATATAAATATCTTAAGTATTCATTAATTGGAATTATTAAATAAGTAATAGGGTTAGGAGTTATAATTATTAAGTGTGAATTCTGCTTCCCTATCTTTACAATTTTTTTAGAAACAGTTTCTGAATTCAATATACCTATCGGATTTAGTCTTGATTTAAAAGGACCTAGGATTATTTTTCGAATTTTGAGATTACTATTTTTCTTAAATATATATTTTCTCATTTTAATACTAATTATCTGACCTATTAATCTTTTGCTTAGCTCATAAGTTGGACTTAATGCTGGTTGAATTTCAGCTTCAGAAGTATTAATCCATATCTCTCTATATCTTTTAGTTGTTGAATTTAAACCAGAGAAACTTTCAATTAATTCTATGAATCTAAAAATACTAAGGGCGTTTATTTCTATAGAATTTATTATTGAGTTATTATTCTGATTTCCCTGATAATTAATGCCATGATTTAAAATTAAGATGTCAAGACTTTTTATTATGTTAGATATATTTTTTTCTTCTCCACATTGCCACTTTACCCATTCATGTGGCAAATTTGATATCCCCATATCAATATCATCTATTTTTTTGCTCGTTAAACCAATTACATAAGATCCAGCTTCTCTAAAGTCTTTTGCCAGTGAGCTACCAAGAGCTCCACTTGCACCGGTAATGCCAATTCGCAAGTCCTTCCAACTTTTAAATTCATTTTTTTCTTTATCCATTACTTGAATATAGATTCTTTTTAAAAAAATAAATTTCTAAATAAAGTCAATTGTTTAAAGAGTTGCATATTTTATGTAAAATTTCTAAGAGAAAGTTTTGGAGCCCGATCGTGTCAAAGACCTTGATGATCGGATCTTGTGAACCATTCAGCGGTAAATCTGCTTTAGTTCTTGGAATTGCTAGAAAATTTATATCTGAGAATAAAAAAATCAGGTTTGGCAAACCATTAGCAACTACTGTTGATTCTCCTTTAGATTTCTACGACAAAAATATTAAAATTATTGATGATGATGTTCGATTTATTAGCAAAACTTTGGGATTGTCAGAATCTCAATTAATTCCATCTGTTGATATTTTGTCTGAAGCAACTTCTGATCAACGCTTGTTAAGGAAAAATCTCTCTACCGGAGAAAGGCTTAGTGATTTTAAAAGAAACCTTTCAACGAAAGACAATGAAATAAATATCCTTGAAGCAGCAGGAAGTTTATTTGAAGGGTTCTTGTACGGCTTGAGTTTAGTAGAGGTAACAAAAAAACTTGATGTACCAGTACTTCTCATTCACTCTTGGAAAGATAGTAGAAGTGTTGATGAATTGCTTGCAGCAAAGCAATATCTTGGGAAGCATTTATTAGGAGTGGTTTTAAATGCTGTAACTCCTAATGAAATAAATAGGATAAAAATTGAGGTGGTTCCTGCACTTTCAAATCTAGATATTGATGTCTATGGAGTTATGCCAAGGTCACCACTACTTAGAAGCGTAACGGTAGAAGAGTTAGTAAGAAGATTAAACGCGCGTGTTATTTGCTGCTCTGAAAAACTTGAGCTATTAGTTGAAACTTTGAGTATTGGAGCAATGGGAGTTAATTCAGCAATGGAATTTTTTAGAAAACGTAGAAATATGGCTGTTGTGACTGGTGTTGATAGAACCGATTTACAACTTGCAGCTTTAGAGGCATCAACTCAGTGCTTGATTCTCACTGGAGTCGGTGACCCTTTACCTCAGTTAGTTAACAGAGCTGAAGAATTAGAGGTACCACTTTTAAGGGTAGATATGGACACACTTTCTACTGTTGAAGTTATTGAGAATGCATTTGGCCATGTCAGGTTACATGAATCAGTAAAAGCAACTTACTCATTTAGATTAGTTGAGGAAAATTGTGAGCTAGATCGTCTTTTTAAAAGTCTTGAATCTGATCACAAATTTCATGAACACTGCTAATTTCAAAATGTTTGTTAGGGAATTCCTTTGAATCGTTCATTGGATGTACCGGCACTTGGAAGAGTTGATACTCTTGCCCAAGAGCTGGCATTACTTCAAGACAAAGGGAAAAGACGCATAGCCTTTCTGGGTAGTCGTCATGTTCCAGTTGTTTCAATACACCTTGTTGAGCTGATAGCTCGTTCATTAGCTCAGGAGGGACATTCAATAATCACCTCTGGCTCTCAAGGAGTAAATGCTGCAGTTATTAGAGCAGTATTGGAGGTGGAACAATCATTGTTAACTGTTTTGCTTCCGCAAAGTCTGATTAGGCAACCATCAGAGATTCAAGATCAATTAAGTAAAGTTTTGCATTTAATAGATAAACCAGAAAATGATGATTTACCACTACAGATAGCAAGTAGTATGTGTAATCAAGAGATTATTAATCGTTGCGATCAACTGATATGTTTTGCTTTTCATGATAGTGAAACTCTAATAAATAGCTGCCATAACGCAGAAGAATTAGGAAAGATAGTAAGTCTTTTATTTTTTGATTAATAAAAAAAAATTAAAAATATAATTTTTTAAATTTTGTAAATAATAGTTTTTTTGTTTTTAGTGATAAATTTAATTTAAATTAGCTTAGTAAAATGGCTGCAAGTTATTCATTTGACGTTGTATCTGAATTTGATCGGCAAGAGCTCATTAATGCATTAGATCAAGTTAAAAGAGAAATCGATCAGAGATACGATCTTAAAGATTCAAAGTCGGAAATTGATATTTCTGAAGAGGAAATAACTTTAGTTACTAATAGCGATATGTCTTTAGATGCTATTGGAGCTGTTTTAAGACAAAAAGCAACAAAAAGAAATTTATCATTAAAAATATTTGATTTTCAAAAATCAGAAAACTCTAGTGGAGGAAGAGTCAGGCAAGTTATTTTATTAAAAAAAGGAATATCTCAGGAAATTTCTAAGAAATTAAGTAAAAATTTAAGAGATCAAATTAAGAAAATTAATGTATCAATACAAGGAGAGAGTTTAAGAATAACTAGTAAAAATAAAGATGACTTGCAGGATGCAATAAAAACATTGAAAAGTTTGGAAGATGATCTTGATATTCCTCTTCAGTATCAAAATTACAGATAGAATATAAATAAATAGCTAAAATTCGTTTTTAAAAAACTATATGGAAAAAGATAAAGAATTATTGAAAAAAAAATTAATCGATAGAGTAAATGAAGTTTCTAAAGGGAAACATAATGAAATTGAGAAGTTTTGCTGGATGGTAGTTCACGAACATATTCATGGTGTAATGCCTACTGAATACGATATTAGAGAGATTGATGAAGAACTTTTTCTAGATATTTTATCTAAAGTCAAGAAATGAATGTCTTTATTTAAAGGAAATATCGCATAAAAACGATTAGATCAATAAACTTTATTGTAAACAGCTTGAATCAATGACAACTCCATTCAAAAATGTCACTCCTAGTGGACCGGGTGGTACTACAACTCTATTATTGGTCTTATCTTTTACTGGCTTTTTATTACTTACACAAGCTCTGTTCGTTGTGCCTGCAGGTAAAGTTGCAGTGGTAACAACCTTAGGAAAGGTTAGTGGATTGCCAAGGAAACCAGGACTAAACATTAAAATTCCTTTTTTGCAAGCTACTTACCCATTTGATGTAAGGACAAAAGTTATTCCTGAAAATTTTGAGGCTCTGACTAAAGATTTGCAGGTTATTGAAGCTACAGCAACTGTAAAATATGCAGTTAAAGAACTAGAAGCAGGTCGTATTTTTAAAACTATTTCATATACTGATTCAGAAGTTTATCCTCGGATAATTAAACCATCATTGCTTAAAGCATTGAAGTCAGTTTTTTCTAAATATGAGTTAGTAGCTATTGCAAGTAATTGGAGCGATATCTCAAGAATTGTTGAAGATACCGTAGCTGCTGAACTTAATAAATTTGATTATGTAAATGTGCAAGCATTAGATCTTACCGGATTAACTATTGCAGAAGAATATCGTGCAGCCATCGAGCAGAAGCAAATAGCAGAACAGCAATTATTAAAGGCTCAAACTGAGGTTAAAATTGCTGAACAAGAAGCTCTAAGATATGAAACTTTGACTCAAAGTTTAGACGATCAAGTTCTTTTCAAACTTTTCTTAGATAAATGGGATGGAAGAACACAAGTTGTGCCATCTCTACCAGGGAATAATTCATCAGGTAATCCAGTTATCGTAGGAGGAAGAGGAAACTAATAAATTTAAATCTGACAAAAAAAAGGTTCCTATACTAGGAACCTTTTTTTTATGGTCTTAGTTCAGAAAAGCTCTCTTGAAAAGCTTTTATTGTTGAATTTATATCATCTTCAGAATGTGCAAGTGATGTAAAACCAGCTTCAAATGCACTTGGGGCCAAATACACACCTTTTTGCAACATTAATCTATGTAATTTTCCAAATAAATCGGAGTTTGTTTGTTTTGCTTCTTCAAAGTTCCTGACTGGGCCCTCACAAAGATAAAAGCCAAACATACCACTGATACTGCTACCAGAAATGGGAAAACCCGAATCTTTTGCAGATTTAATAATGCCCTCTATGAGAGTTTCTGTTGTTGATTGAAGTTTTTCGTAAGACCCCTCTTGAGACAAAAGTTCAAGGGTTTTTATACCTGCTGTCATTGCTAAAGGATTTCCGCTTAGAGTTCCAGCCTGATACATAGGACCTGAGGGTGCCACCATTGACATTATTTCTTTTTTTCCTCCATAAGCACCTACTGGTAAACCACCACCAATAACTTTCCCTAGAGTTGTTAAATCTGGTGTAACACCAAATCTTTGCTGAGCTCCACCATAACTGATTCTAAACCCAGTCATCACCTCATCAAAAACAAGGAGAGCTCCATTCTCTTTTGTAAGTTCTCGTAAACCTTCTAAAAAACCTGGCTCAGGTGTAATAAAGCCTGCATTACCAACTACTGGTTCAAGAATAACTCCAGAAATAGCATCTGGATTTTCTGCAAAAAGTGCTTTAACCGCCTCTAAATCGTTATAAGGAGCTGTAAGAGTATTCGCGGCTGTACTCCTTGGCACTCCAGGAGAATCAGGTAATCCAAGAGTAGCGACACCTGAACCTGCTTTAACTAGGAACATATCTGCATGCCCGTGATAGCACCCTTCAAATTTAATTACCTTGTCTCTTCCTGTGAACGCTCTCATTAGACGCAAAACAGCCATGCAAGCTTCTGTCCCGCTATTGACAAACCTAACCATTTCAACGCTTGGAACAGCTTGGATAACCATCTCAGCTAATTTATTCTCTAATACGCAAGGTGCACCAAAACTAGTTCCTTTCTCTAGAGCCTCTTGAAGGGAAGAGGTTACTTCAGGATGAGCATGACCACAGATCGCAGGGCCCCAGCTCCCTACATAGTCTATGTACCTGTTCCCATCCACATCCCATGCGTAGGGTCCTTTTACTCTGTCAAAAACTATAGGGCTGCCATTTACTGATTTAAATGCGCGAACAGGGGAGCTGACTCCACCTGGCATTAGATCTTGCGCAGCGTTAAAGATTTCTTCAGATTGAATTGTGTTCAATGCGTTTGACACGGCACTTATGTAAATAATCTAGGTGACACAGATGGATATATTGGCCTATAAGTGTCTAATTCGTCTTGATTAAAATAGTAAGGTCTCCAAATATTTCAGAGAAAATGTCTTAATTTGATGTTTTTCTTTATGACTCATTCATCGTAACCTTAATGGCCACAGCGGCTCTTAGTAATTTAAAAAATGTATTTGTGTTTAAAATCTGTTTTCTATGATTATTTAATTATGTGCTGATTCAGTGATAGAAGACCTCAAATTTTTTTTAGAATAAGAAATCTTCAATTTCCTCGGATGGCCAATTTATTTCCATAACAACTGGAGCATGATCACTTGGTCTGGTATTACCACGAATTTTTTTATCAATAAAACAGTTTTTTACGTAAGGGAGCAGATTATTTGTTAAGTAAATATGATCTATCCTCCAGCCTCTGTCTGCCTCCCATCCTCTACTTCTATAGTCCCACCATGTCCAATGCCCAGAATCTTTCTCAAAAATTCTAAAAGCATCTGTAAATTTATTTTTTGTGATTTTATTTAGTAAATCTCTTTCATTTTTGCTAGCCATAATGCTTCCACAAAATCTTTCTGGGGAATGAATATCATTATTCTCAGGGGCTATGTTGAAATCTCCAAGTATGCAAATCGATTCATTATTAGTACTTAATAATTCAATATAAGATTTAAGTAAAGTAAGCCATTTTAATTTATATGTAAATTTTTCGGAGTTTAAATCAGAACCATTAGGGACATAGACATTTACAACTCTTATATCTTCTATTAAGCATGTGATAATTCGACTTTGTTTGTTAAGTATATTTGTTTCATCATTGTTGCATATACTGTCAAACCCTTTAGTGACATCTTCTAAATTATTTTTACTGATTAAAGCAACACCGTTATATGATTTTTCACCATGAAAGCTAACTTTGTATCCATATTTTCTAAATTCTTCTACAGGAAAATGTTCATCCTCAACTTTTGTTTCTTGAAGGCAAAGTAAGCTTGGATCATTGGCTTCTAACCATTCCTGTATTTGTGATATTCGAGCCCTTATTGAATTTACGTTCCAGGTGGCTAATTTCATGACTCACAGCTCATAACAGCTATAATAAAAACATTTCAATTTTAATTAACAAAATCTATTTTCTAAAGTTATGAAATATCGATTTTCACAATATTTTTTAATTTTAATATCATGGTTTGTCTTTTGCTTTGTTTATTTAGGAAACCATTTTATTCTTCATGGTGAAGAATATATTCAGGAGAAAGAGAGAGATATCTATAAAACTTTTTCAAGTGATGATGATGTTGATAGCTCCTTCCCTTCAAATCCGATGCAAATTATGGATATGATTAGAGAAAATTCTTCGCTTGAAGATGCAACAAGCCCATCAGATGCACTTGATCAAGCTTTGAAACTTTTTAATTATCAAGATGAAGATAATTTAACCGATGAAATTGATAAATAATTATGTATTATTTATAATATTATTAGATTTTTAAATAAATAAATTATAAATTAAATTATGAGGAATCATCCCATTCAAGTTGTTAATGATCCTTTCCAGTATCGAGCAATAGGTATTGTTAGAGGAACTTATCTGCCCACAAGCGAAGATAAATTTACTAGAGGTACTCTCATTGATTCAGATGGAAATCATATTGAATCTGTAGTCTTAGGTCGTGTGATAACTCTTATGCGTCGTCACTTATCATTAAACAAAGAGCATTTATGGGTTGTTTATCCAAGAAGTAGAGAGTCTAAACATTTGCATTTTCAAATAAGTGGAATATGGGAGCCAAGTACTTTGTCTGAGATAAAGGTATTAGAAAGTATTTCTATTGAAGATAATATTCCAGAAGGAGATGATTATTTTTCTATCAGAGGAGAGCTTATTTTTACAAAGCCCGAAACAAATGAAATTATTATAAAAATTCGGCAAAAGCCAAAAACAAATGTAAAGAAAAGACAGCCTTTTAAATTATTTATAAATGGATCAATACCTATAGAAAATCTAAGGAAGTTTGTAAGTTTAGACACTAGGAGAATAGGTCAAGAATTATTTTTAGAGAAATATGTAACAGTTGGATCTCTGCAAAATAAATCTATAAAAAAGAGCAAAAAAAATTAATGTTTTATAATAATTTTAATCAAATATATTTACTAATTAAATATAATTATTGTTATTGATTAAAGAGAATGAGTCGTTTACTAATTGACTGCCAAAATGGTATATCAAGTGATATGCTTTTATCAGCATTAATTGATTTAGGTGCTCCAATAGATTTGATTCAGAATCAGATTGACTTTTATTTTCTAGATAAAAATCTAGAAATTAAAGTTGATGAAAGTAATAGTTATGGAATAAGAGGTTTACGTTTAAAAACGGAATACAATAATAAATTAAAAAAAATAAGTAGATGGGAAAACCTTAAGAAAAGTTTTGAAGCTTCTAATATTAAACTTTCAATTAAAAATAATATAATAAAAGTCTATGAGTTATTAGCAGAAGCAGAGTCAGCTGTTCACGGATGTAAATTAGAAGATGTACATTTTCATGAAGTTGGATCTTGTGAAACCATTGCAAATATAATTGGCGTTTGCACCGCAATAGATTATTTTGATTTTCATGAAATATATTCAATGTATCCGCCAGCCGGTTCAGGAAATATAAAAACTTCACATGGATTTATATCAATACCATCTCCGGTAGTTCTGCAATTGAGTAAACAAAATAATATTAAATTAAAATCAGTAGATTTTAACTGCTCAGGTGAGTTAACTACTCCATCAGGTCTCGCATTAATTTCTGTCGTATCAGACGTATTTAATCAACCAAATGAATTAGATATTAAAAATTTAGGTACTGGATTAGGCTCTAAAGATTTTGGTTTCCCAAATATTTTGAGAGTTATTGAAATAAATTACGAAATAAAGGGAAAAATCGATGAGCAAATTCTTATATCTCAAGAGACTTGGATTGATGACTCCTCTTGTGAAGACATAGCAGTTTTTATCGATGAACTTAGAAAAGCAGGTGCTATTGATGTCGTTTCAAGTTCAATACAAATGAAGAAAGGTAGACATGGTTTAAATATAAAAGCAATTACTACTCAAAAATTCGCAGCAAATCTAAGAAATGTATGGTTTCAAAAGAGCTCTACACTTGCGGTAAGAGAGTATAGATTTACTAGATTCACATTGCCTAGAAGAATGGGAATCTGTAAAACTAATTTTGGAGAAGTTAGAGTTAAACAGTCAATCAGGCCAGATGGATCATTTAGATACAAACCAGAGCATGAGGACTTGAAAAGATTATCATTAGAAAATAATAATCCATTAGAAATAATTAGATCAGATTTTTATATGAATATTGAAAATTTTATATCGCATGAAGATTGGACTTATTGATTGAAAATTATGATTTTTAAAAAAAAATATATAAAAAGTTTGATTACGATTATGACTTTTTTGTTTATTTTTAATTCAATTTATCATAACTTTTCTGAATTTTTAAAATTAGAGTTTAATCCTAATTTAAGTTATTTCTTAATAAGTTCTTTTTTAATTACTTGTTTAAGTATTTTCTTTAATGCCATTGCTTGGAAATTTCTTTTGCTTGATTTGAAATTTAATTGTACAAATTTAAAAATAATAGATGTATTTATATGTACAAATATATATAAATATCTTCCAGGTGGTATATGGCACCTAGTTAATAGATTTAAAATAATTAAAAATGAATTGAGATTATTTGAATCTGTATTATCTATAATTCTTGAGCCATACTTAATGGTTTGTGCAGGACTATTAATAATGATTACTGGAGATTATCCTTATTATTTAAAAATCATTTTATTATTACCATCTTTGTTATTATTCCCAAAAATAATAAATTTATCTCATAAATTTCTTTTAAAAATTATTAATGGTAATAATTTTTTATTGCAAAAGCTTGATTTTAAATTGAATCAATTTAAACCTAGTGATAAAAATTATCCTTTACACGCATTATTCTTTGAATTGTTATTTATAATAACGAGATTTTCTGGGTTTTGGTTGTGTTTAAATGTCTTTACTATTTATGATGATATAAGCTTTATTAGTTGTATCTCCGTATTTTGTATAGCTTGGATAATTGGTCTAATTGTACCATCTGCTCCAGGAGGTTTAGGTGTATTCGAATCAACTATTATGTTACTACTAAGTAATAAATTAGCTACAGAAATAATAATTACATCTTTGATTTATTATAGAATCATTTCAACCTTTGCAGATTTGAGTATGTTTATTTTATTTAGTACAAAAAAAAGATTTTTTCCTTTAAAAAAATCAATTTAATTATCAGATATTTTTTCTAAAGTAGGTATCAGTAACATTGATGCTATGAGTCCTAATGTAATAATTATTAGTGCAGGAATAATTGCTTCAGGTAATCTTTCGTCTCCTGCATATTGATATATCCTTACTGATAATGTATCAAAATCAAAAGGCCTCAAGATAAAGGTGAGAGGCAATTCTTTAAGAGTATCAACAAATACTAGAAGTGCTCCAACAGTTAGTGGCCCTTTTAAAAGTGGTAAATGTATTTTCTTAAGAACACCGTACCAAGAATTACCTAATCCTGATGCAGCCTCATCAATATTGGGAGGAATCCTTTCAAAACCAGCATCGAGCCCGCCTTTTGCTACGGCTAGAAATCTATCGCAATATCCCCAAAGTAATAGTAAAAAAGGGCTAATAAAAATTGAAGATCCAGAAAAATTTAGCAGAGCAATAGCCAATACAACTCCAGGTATTGCGTATCCAATTCCAGAGATAAATGTTAATCCTCGTATAAAACTGCTTTTATCCCATCTTTTTGCTGAGGATAAGAATAATGCAAAAATACAAGTCATAACAGATGCTGCAATTGCTATAAACAAGCTTCTTAAAGTTAAATTGATTAAATCAAAATCCAACCCCTGAAATATTTGGTCAAAATTAATCAAAAACCAAAAAAGCGGAATTCCAAGAGTTAACAGTGGAGGTGCAAAGCAAAGTGTCGTAGCAATTACTTCTCTGATTCCCTTTAATTTCCATTCAGGTGATTGCCCCCCAGCAATTCCCTCTGTCCACCGTCGACTTTTTGCACGAAGATTTTTCTCAAAAAGAATTAATGAAGAAACTAAAATAAGAGCTACAAAAGCAAGACCAATTGCACCAGATGGATTATTTTCAGAAACCCAATTTTCTACAATACCTGCCGAAATTGTTTTTATATTTAATAGTTGAACAGCACCAAGTTCATTTAAGACCTCCATGCTCATTAGGGCTATTCCTGCTCCTATAGAGGGGATTGCAAGAGGTAAAGCTATCTTAAAGAAACTTTCCCAAGGACCAACACCAAGACTTCTACAAGCTTCAAGTTGTTTCTTACCACAAATAGAAAAACTCTCAGTGCTTAACAAAAATACGTAAGGATATGTTGTTAATGACATTATAAAAACTCCCCAAATTAAACCATTTATTCGAATTCCATTAATACTTCCTAAATCGATTAGTGTTGCAGATAATAAATATGCAGGAATTGCAAGTGGAATGAGTTGGGCAATCCTTAAATGCTTTCTCCATTTAAAACGACAATTGGCTAATAACCATCCATTGATTGTTCCAATTCCACCTCCAAATAATGAAGTTAAAAATATTAAATAGACAGTTCCTTTTATTTGATTAAATCCATCAATTCCTAAAGAAGTATTGCCATTTTTAAAGCCCCAAATTGCTTCTCCAAAAAGACTAAACAATGGCCATATTGCAAATATGGAAATAACTATTGCAATAATACTTATGACGTACCTTTTGTTTTTATATAGATTATTTTTAAGTATATTTGATATAAAACTCATTAGAAGCAACCTATTGTATTTAAGATAAGCATTCACTTATATCCTTTTTTATTGAACTATGATCTAAATTTCTACCAATAAAAACTAATTTATTCTCTTTTTTGCCTGTCCAATCACTATCATCAATTGAAAATCTTTTACCAGCCAAATGAAATATATGTCTTCTTTCACTTTCCTTAAACCAAAGAATTCCTTTGGCTCTAAAGACTTCACTTGGAAGGTAATTATCTAAGAAATTTTGAAATTTCCTTAGAGAGAATGGAATCTCTGAATGAAATGAATAAGATGTATAACCATCAATGGAATTTAACTTTTCATTCTCATGATCATGAGAATGACCATGTTCATGAGAATGACCATGTTCATGAGAATGATTTTTATTAGAATCCTTTACCGGTTCATTTATTACATCTGAAAATTTATCAGTCTCAAATAAACCAACACTTAGAAGTAAAGGCAGAGAAACATTACCTTTTACTGATTTAATAATTCTTGGATCTTTTTTTATGTCATTTATGCTAGATTCAATTTTTAATAATACTTTATCTTCAACTAAATCACATTTATTTAGCAAAATTATATCACCATATATAATTTGAGCCCTACCAATAACACTTTCAGATATCTCATTAGAATAGTTTTCTGCATCTATCATCGTAATTATTGAGTCTAATCTAGTAAATTCTCTTAAATCACTGCCAAGAAAAGTCATGGCAACTGGTAAAGGATCTGCTAATCCAGTTGTTTCAACAATAATGTAATCAAGTTTTTGATTTTTATTTATAATTTTTTTGACAGAATCAAGTAACTCGCCATTAATAGAGCAACAAATACACCCATTACTTAATTCGATCATATCATCACCGGTGGTAACTATAAGATCATTATCTATGCCTATTTCTCCAAATTCATTTACTAGAACAGCTGTTTTTAGGCCTTCTTGATTAGTAAGAATATGATTTAATAAAGTTGTCTTGCCAGATCCTAAAAAGCCAGTAAGGATTGTTACCGGTACACTTTTAGGTCTGTTCATTTCATTATCATTTATTGGTTTTATTATAACTAAAATTATTCAATATATTTTATTTGTAGCTAAATATACTTTATTTATTATTTCCCTGATCATAAATAGAATCAATTGTTTTGGCTAACTTAATATCTAGTGTGCTTAAATCATTTAAATCATGAGTGAAAAGCTTAATCGATACTTTATTATAAACATTAAATATTTCTGGATGATGGTTTAATCTCTCAGAATGAATGGCAACTTTTGTTAGGAAGCTAAATGCTTCAATAAAATCCTCAAAGAGGAACTGCCGGTTAAGTTTTTTATTAATAATCTCCCAGAGAGGAAGTTCTTCTAGAACTTTTTTGAAATCTTTTTCTTCGATTAATTCAGGTTTCATTAATTTTTTTATTTTATTTTTAATAGAAAATCCATATAAATTTTATTTTGCAATTTTTATTAATATTAGTTACCTAATATATGAAAATTGATTTTTCTGAGATTAACTGCATATCTATGCTCCCATAAATAAATTGCTTGCCAAGTTCCTAATAAAAGTTTTCCATTATTAACGCTTAAGCTTAGACTAGTGCATGTCAACATTGTTCTTATGTGTGCGGGCATGTCATCTATACCTTCGTCTGAGTGAGTGTAAAGCATTCTTCTTTGACTCCCATCAAGTGATATATGACCTTCCTCTGGCACTATAGACTTTATATATGTAGCAAGATCATTTAATACTCTAGGGTCTGCATTCTCATTTAATGTCAAGCTGCAGCTTGTATGTTTAGTTGAAATTACTATTATTCCCAATTTGATGTTAGAAGCTTCTATAAAATTATTTATATCCAGCGTGATATCAATGAATCCCTCTTTATTTGTTTGGTAAATTTTTTCTACTAAATTTTGCTTCATTTTTTAAATTATTTTTATAATCTTAGTAATTTTGAATTGATTACTAAAAACTGCTATTAAATAAAAATAAATTTTTAAAATCTTCTTTTTTATAAATATGTTTACAATGTTTTCTTATTTAGATAATTAATTTTGTTTTTTTTGTAAATTAGTCAATTTTCTTTATTCGTCTTATTTTGTTTATTATGTACATTTAATTATCTTGACTGCTTGGAAAGAACTTGGTGATTATTTGAGAGAGACTCAACTATTGGGCTCCATACAAAGCACGCTTTACTGGGATCAAAATACTTCTATGCCTCCAGGAGGCTCTTCGTGGAGGGGTGAGCAGCTTAGCTTGCTCGCTAGAAAACTACATAAGAGGCAGAGTTGTGAATATTTTGAATCTTTAGTTCAAGAAGCAAAAATTGAATTAGAAAATGACTCTTTAAAAGGTGATCTAGAGAAGGAAGAGATTTCTAATAGAAAATTGAATATTAAATTACTTATAAAAGATTTAAAACGTCAAAAATCTATAGATTCATCATTAATTTCAAAATTGGCGATAGCAAAAGCTGATGGCTATGGGATGTGGCAAGAAGCTAAATTGAAAGCTGATTTTAATTTGTTTTCTGGTCCTTTAGAAAACCTAATCTCTCTAAGGAAAGAAGAAGCTAACCAGCTTTCGGAGAATCTTTCATGTTGGGAAACTCTAGCTCAACCTTATGAACCCGACATAACAAAAAAACGTTTAGAAGAACTATTTTCTCCTTTAAGGAAACGACTACCAGAATTGATTGATATTGTTAGATCTAAAAAAACTAATCCTTCTAAGAGATGGGATCTTGATGAGAAATTTCAAATTATTTTATGTGAAAAATTACTCAAAGAATGGTCAAGGGACCCTATGAATACAACAATCGCAAAATCACCTCACCCATTCTCAATAACTCTTGGCCCCAACGATTTTCGTATAACGTCAAGAATCGTCCCCCTTCAACCTCTTTCATGTTTTCTAGCAACAGCACATGAATGGGGACATTCTCTTTATGAACAAGGTTTACCATCTCAAACTCATCAATGGTTTGCCTGGCCTTTAGGGCAAGCAACATCAATGGGTGTTCATGAAAGTCAATCACTCTTCTGGGAAAATAGGGTTGCTAGAAGCCTTTCATTCTGTGAGAAATTTTGGAAAAATTTTGCTAATTTTGGCGCACCTATTAACTCTGCTGATGATCTGTGGCGTTTAATGAATCCTCTTGCTCCTGGACTTAACAGGGTAGAAGCTGACGAACTTAGTTATGGATTACATATTTTAATTAGGACAGATCTAGAAATAGATCTTCTGGAAAGAGGATTAAATGTTTCGGAATTGCCATTTGAGTGGAATAAAAGATATGAAGAACTTTTAGGTGTTACACCAAAAAACGATAGTGAAGGATGTTTACAAGATGTTCATTGGAGCGAAGGAGCCTTTGGCTATTTTCCTTCATATTTACTAGGGCATTTAATCAGCGCTCAATTAGCGGAAGGAATGTCTACTGATCTAAAAGATATTGGTGTTGATGGGAAAGATCCCATTCTTTCATGTATTTCTAATAGCGAAGAATCAAAATTGATAGGCTGGTTAAGAGAGAAAGTTCATTGTCTTGGAAGAAAAGTAAATGCTGAAAGTTTAGTTGAACTTGTTACTGGTCAAGAACTTTCAAGTCAAGCTTTTCTGATGTATTTAGAAAATAAATTGGATCTTCTCTCAATTAACTCGTAAGATGGAATTTTTAAATTAACCATATGGCAAATGTAGATCAAGCTCCTAGTAAGACCATGCCAAACCTTTTGCATATTCTGCCTGCTTTCGTTGATGAAACTAAGCAAAGTGTTAACAGTATTATTGAGCTAAATTCAAACACAATTAATAAATACGAAATTATTACAGAGACTGGTCATTTAAAACTTGATAGGGTTGGATATTCTTCTCTCTCATATCCTTTCGCTTACGGATGTTTGCCAAGGACTTGGGATGAAGATGGTGATCCCTTAGATATAGAAATAGTAAACGTCACTGAACCTCTTATTCCTGGCTCTCTTGTTGAAGCTCGAATTATTGGAATTATGACATTTGATGATGGGGGAGAAGTTGATGACAAAGTTATCGGAGTTATTGCTGATGATAAAAGAATGGATCACATAAAAACCTTTGAAGATCTTGGCGATCATTGGTTAAAGGAAACAACTTATTATTGGGAACACTATAAAGATCTAAAGAAACCAGGAACATGCAAAGTAAATGGATTTTTTGGAATTGAAAAAGCCATTGAAATAATAGAATCTTGTGAGAAACGTTATAAACTCGAAATAGAGAGTAAAGTTATTAATTAAGCCTTATTAATTACCTATATTCTAAAAATATATTTTTTAGAATTTCACCAGCACCTTGATCCTTCAAAGTATTGGCAAGTTCAATACCAATTTCTTCAGGCTTGCTTTTAATACCTACTTTTATATCTTTTATTAAATTTTTACCATCAAGACTTGCCACCATTCCCTCAAGTTGCAAATTATTTTCAATAATTTTGCTTCTTACACCAATAGGGACCTGACAACCACCTTCAAGTTCTCTTAAAAAAGATCTTTCAGCTAAACATCTCAAAGATGTTTCATTATCCTCTAAGGTTTTTATGACTTCTAAAACTTCTTTTTTCCCTTCGACACATTCAATGCCTAAAGCTCCTTGACCTACCGCATGTAAAGAGATTTCACCGGATATCCTCTGATGGATTCTATTTTCAAAGCCTAATCTTTTTAATCCTGCAGCAGCAAGAATTAAGCAATCATACTCTTCATCATCAAGTTTCTTTAAGCGAGTTATGACGTTACCTCTTACATCTTTAAAAACTAAATGTGGATAATAATGCCTTAACTGAGCCAATCTCCTTAACGAGCTAGTTCCTACAATTGAACCTTTTGGCAATGATTCAAGTTGATATTTTTCGTTTTTTTTATTAACAACCAGTGCATCTGAAGGATCTTCTCTTTCAGTAACACATCCAAGGATAAGGCCTTCAGGAAGGTTTGTAGGTAAATCTTTAAGAGAATGCACAGCAATATCTGCTCTGCCAACGAGCATCTGTGCTTCCAACTCTTTAGTAAAAAGTCCTTTATCTCCTATTTTTGCCAAAGCGACATCAAGAATTTTATCGCCTTGTGTGGCCATAGCCTCTATTTCAATAGACAAGCTTGGATATGCTTTCTCAAGTTCTTGCTTTACCCAATTGGTTTGAACCATTGCAAGCTGGCTTCTTCGAGAGGCAATACGAAGTTGTTTTAATACCATTAATATTCTCAGCACCTATTTAGATTAAACTCACGTATAGCGAATAATTAGATTTATAAATATTCGTTTATTGAATTAACTGTTTTCAACCAAATAATTCTAATTTTTAAATTAAAAAAATCAGTTTAGTTTTATGTATTCCTTTAAAACACCATTGCGATTAGGGTGGCGTAATTTTCTTAAAGCTTTTGCTTCTATTTGTCTAATTCGTTCTCTAGTAACATCAAAAATTTGACCAATCTCTTCAAGTGTTTTCATTCTTCCATCATCAAGACCATATCTTAATCGAAGTACATCCCTTTCCCTTGGACTTAACGTTGCTAAGACACCTTCCAAATCTTCTCTAAGAAGCGTTTTCGCAACGTCTTGTTCTGGATTTTCAATATCTGCTTCTATAAAATCACCAAGTCTGGAATCTTCCTCTTTCCCGATAGGAGTTTCAAGAGAAATGGGAAGTTGAGCACTCTTTGCAATAAATCGTAGCTTTTCAATTGTCATTTCCATGCTCTCAGCAATCTCTTCCTCTGAGGGTTTTCTCCCAAACTCTTGACTTAAAACTTTTGTTGTCTTTTTGATTCTAGAAATGGTTTCATAAAGGTGAACTGGTAATCTTATTGTTCTGCTTTGATCTGCAATAGCTCTAGTAATAGCCTGTCTAATCCACCATGTTGCATATGTAGAAAACTTATAACCTTTTTCATGATCAAATTTTTCAGCCGCTCTTATTAGCCCAAGGCTACCTTCTTGTATTAGATCTTGAAAAGAGAGGCCTCTATTCATATATTTCTTTGCTATTGAAACAACAAGCCTTAAATTTGACTGGACCATTTTTTCTTTGGCTCTTCTTCCAAGCATTAACCTGCGACGGAATTTCATTAATGGCATAGAAACTAATGCCGCCCATTCCTTCGTTGTAGGATACTGATTATTTTCACTTTCAAATTGAGCCGCCAACTCTTCAAGTTGAAGTAAATCCGCAATTTTTCTGGCAAGTTCTATTTCTTCATCTGGTCTCAGAAGACGAATTCTTCCAATTTCCTGTAGATAAACTCTTATTGAATCTTCTGTGTAAACTCCTTTTGGCCCAATTTTAATACTTGCCAATGCTTTGGCTCTAGCATCAAGCTCGAAGTCGCTTGTATTTAAACTATCCTCCTCGTTGAATTTTTCATCATCTTTGGATGCGACTAATTCAAGATTAGTTTCTGATAAAAGCTCATCAGCGGCTTTGTCTAAACTTTTTGAATCATGCAAAGTATCCTTTTCCAAACTTGTGAAATTTTCTTTATTTAAACTAGTTAAGGATTTCTTCTTTTTTTTACTTTTAACATCAATGTTTTGAATATCTGTAGTATTTTTTTTCTTTAGTACTTTTTGAGTTAATACTCTAGAAGAGTTTTCTTTGGCTTCCTCATTTGTAGATTTGTCTGTAACAGTAGTCATGAAATTAGTTGAAGTTAGGTTTATAAACTGATAAAAATATGAATAATTAATTAAGTGATGACCACCAAATTTGTAAATATCTAGTCGCAAAAAAGTTATAAACTAATAACTTTAGAATTAGCGATTAAAATAAAACTAAATTTTTTGTGGCAATAACTTGCAGTTTTTAGTGGTTGTTTTAAGGTTGTTTGGGGCTTTCTCAGGCCGGTTGAACTGAAAGAGTGTGTACTCTCCTCAGTGCCAAATTCGCACCTTCCCTCTGAACATGACCTTTTAGATTGAAGAACAGTTTATTTGCTCTTCAATTAAAGTTTAAGAAAAACTTTCGAAGTCGGCAAGTGTAATTATTTTATGAAATTATTCTTATTCGATATTTGGCTTGATGTTGGAAGAACAGGAAGGACATTTACTTATATTGATGGGCTGAATCTAAATGTAAGTACAGGTGATATAGTCCTCGTTCATTTAAGAGGTAGGCCCTTACATGGCTTAGTTGTTCAAAAATACTGTGAAGTTGAGAGAAGTAAAGCTTATTTTGATAAAAACTCTAAAAAAATAAATTATTCAAATATTGAAGAAATTATTCAAAAAGGTGCTGTTTCAGAATGTTGGAAAAATTGGATTGATGATATGGCATTACTTTGTTGCACTACTCCCTACAAAATGCTTAAAACAGCATTACCTCCATATTGGCTAGGAAAATTTAGAAAAAATAATTCTTCCTTAAATAAAAAATTATGGTGGGTTGAGCTTGTTAATAAAAATGAGGAGGGAAAAAACTTTTCTAAAAGACAAATAGATTTAGTCAATTTTCTAAAAAGTAAGGGAGGAGGAACTTGGTTAAAAGACACAACAAGTATGGGCTTTTCTAGTTTACTTGTTAACAAAATGGTCGAAGGCCAAAAACTTATTAAGCAAAAAAAAATATTTCAAAAGAGTTGTTTTGATAATTCATTAAATATTTGTTCTTCTCAAAAACTTGAAAAACCAAAACCTTTAACCTTTGAGCAGAAAGAGGCGCTAAATGTTTATAGTGAATTAGATGAAGGGCAAGTTCTTCTTCTGTGGGGAATAACCGGATCTGGAAAAACAGAGGTATATCTACAGATAGTAGAAAGAGAAATTAAATTAGGTAGACATTGCATGATTTTGGCCCCAGAGATTGGACTAATACCTCAACTGGTTGATAGATTTAAAAATAGATTTGGAAATATAGTTTATGAATATCACAGTCAAAGGACAGAGAAAGAGAGGATATCGGTCTGGATAAATGCACTCTCAGCTAAGAAGCCTATAATTATTGTGGGAACAAGATCAGCCGTATTTTTACCATTGTCTCCACTTGGAGTTATCATTCTTGATGAAGAACATGATTGTTCATATAAACAAGAAAGCCAAATGCCCTGTTATCATGCAAGGACTTTAAGTATAGAACGAGCAAAAAGGACGAAGGCAAAGGTCATTCTTGGTAGTGCAACGCCTTCTTTAACCTCTTGGAAGAATCTTGTTAGTAACAACCAATTTATTTTATCAAAATTAACAAAACGTATATCGCAGTGTCCACTTCCAAGGGTCCAGATTATTGATATGAGAACTGAATTAGCGAAAGGTAATAGACGTTTACTTAGTTCTTTCTTGAAGGAGAAACTGCAAAAGACAAAAGACAATGAAGAACAAGCAATTATTCTTGTCCCGAAAAGGGGTTACAGTAGCTTCTTAAGTTGTCGTAGTTGCGGAAATGTTGTAAATTGCCCAAACTGCGATGTATCATTAACTGTTCATTTAAGTAATACCAGGAGCAAATATCTTCGCTGCCACTGGTGTGATTATAGATCAGATATTAAGGCATCCTGTAGTGAATGTGGATCTTCTGCCTTTAAACCTTTTGGAGCTGGTACTCAAAGAGTTATGGAAAATTTAGTAAGTGAACTTGATGGATTGAAAGTCTTGAGATTTGATAAAGATACAACAAGTGGAAAGGACGGACATCGGAAACTACTTGGAGAATTCTCCTCCGGTAAATTTGACGTTTTGATTGGTACGCAGATGCTTGCGAAAGGGATAGATATGCCAAGAGTTACTCTCGCTGCTGTGTTGGCGGCAGATGGCTTATTGCATAGGCCAGATCTTTTTGCAGAAGAGCATACACTACAATTATTTATGCAATTAGCTGGCAGAGCCGGAAGGTCAGAATTACCTGGTGAGGTGATAGTCCAGACTTACTGCCCAGATCATCCAGTACTTGAGTTCTTAAAAGAGGGTAGTTATGAAAAATTTTTAAAAAAAGAGTCAATTTTCAGAGAGAGTGCAGGTTTAGCTCCTTACCGACAGACATGTTTATTAAGACTTACTGGTACTTCAGAAAATATCACCTTTTCCTCTGCAAAATTATTAGCTAGTAAACTCAATTTAATTTGTAAGGATCAAGAATGGCAAGTTATTGGTCCGGCTCCATCACCAATCTCAAGAATTGCTGGAAAAAGTCGATGGCAAATTTTACTTCATGGACCTGAGTCAAGTGAAATCCCTAAGGAATCTTTTGATGAAATTTGGGAATTTTTGCCTAAAGAAGTATCACTTTTAATTGACCCTGAACCTATTCAACTTTAGGTTTAATTAAGATCATTTACGGATTAATTAAAAGAGTAAAAGATAAAAAAAATATCATAGTAAGGATAAAAAAACCACTTTGGAAAGCTTTTGTTGATCCTGTTGGTGGATATATTAAGTCCTCTTTTTTCTTTGGTAAATTACTACCTTTGATCTTTGTTTGAAAAGAGTCACTCTCAACATCTATTTTGGGTATTTTTAATGACCAACTCTCGGGTCTTGGTAAAGAAGGAGCTTCTAGAATAGATATCAACTGCTTGGCTTGCATCCTAATCTCTGGATCAGTTGCTTTCGTTAAAGAACGACATAATTCTATAGCTTTTTCATCATCTCCTTGCCCCATAAGTGCTGTGATTATAATTATTCTAATTTTTTCTCCTTGCTTTGTGTTTACATCTACTTTGGATTGAATAGTTTCAAGGATTTCTATACAAAGTCGATAATCTCCTGATGCCAAAGCTAATTCTGCTTTACTAATTAATGAAATAACATTCATTATTATTAATTAATAAACATTGTACCAATACCAGTATCTGTAAATACTTCTAAAAGTAGTGCATGTGGAATTCTCCCATCAATTATGTGAGCGGCAGAAACTCCATTTGAAATGGCCTCGATACAACATTCTGTTTTAGGTATCATCCCTTGGTCAACTATTCCTTCCTTTATAAGTTGATTGGCTTTTTTAGTATCTAGTTTGCTAATGAGAGTTGAAGGATTATTTTTGTCATTTAATATTCCAGGAGTATCTGTCAGAAGAATTAATTTAACCGCATTAAGAGAGGAAGCTATTTTACCAGCAACAGTATCAGCGTTTATATTTAATGAATTTCCATTTTGAGATCCAGCTACACTTGATATTACTGGTATGTAACCTCTTGAAAGGACTGCCTCTAAAATATCTACATTTATATTCAATATCTCTCCTACTAGCCCATGACTACCTTTATTGTATGTTTTAGCCTCAATTAAATTTCCATCAATACCGCAAAATCCTATAGCCGATGCCCCAAATTTATTAATTCCCTTTACTATTTGTTTATTGACTCTGCCTACTAAAACCATTTCAACAACGTCCATTGTTTTTGAATCAGTAATTCTTAGTCCATCTTTAAATTCACTTTTTAAGTTCAATTTAGATAGCCATTCATTTATTTCAGGCCCACCTCCATGAACGACTACTGGTAAAACACCTACTGTGGACAAAAGAGTTATGTCTCTAAATATAGCTTCTTGAAGATCTTCTTTTGTCATTGCAGATCCGCCATATTTGATGACTATTCTTTTATCGGAGAAACGTTGAATGTAGGGTAATGCTTCACTAAGTACTGAAACTCTTAAAGAATCAACTTTTGAATTCGATTTCATGTTGTCTCTGTTTTATGTATTAGTTGTGTCATCTTTGTCTTCAGTCCCTTTACTAGGTTTTAGAATAAGATCTAAGTATCCATTCTTATGAGATAAAAGATCTGCAGTAAGGTTTTTTGCAAAAAATCTCCCAAGACGTTCTTGTTTCTCTTCCCACTTATCGAAAGAAACATTCCCAAGTTCAAATCTTAGGCGAATTCCATAACCCTCATTTATATTTAGTTCCTCAACTTCTTGAAGTTTAGGAGGATTATCTATATCCCAAAGTTTTAAAACTTTTAAAGAAGATTCTAAGTGAGCGGCAGGTCCATATTTCCAACCCGAAACATCTTTAACAACTTTTTTTAATTCAATTTCATCAGGATCTTTAAGTTTTTTAATTGAGTTTGAAATAATTTTTGCAGGAGGTAATTCAACTGTTTTGAGTGAAAGGCCAATTAATAGAATTGGCACACCATAAAAAAACGTTGGAACACTTAAATTTGTTGCGTTGAAAAAATACGCCATCAAACCAATAACAGAAAGTAGTGATCCTGAGATCGTAATGATACTTCCAGGTGAGAAAATAGGGTTCATTTAGCAGGTATGTTCTTTAAGATGGAATAAGTTTTGATCTTACTAGGATTTTTAAATGTCTGAAAAAAAAATTACTTCAAATGAATTAGTTAAATTAATCGATCAGTTAAATGACGATAGATCCTGGTTGCTTGAGGAAATTGATAGTGGAAGGTGGAAAGATTTGCGATTAGATCTTGCAGCTCTTGAAAGAGAACTTGGTTTCTTTTTGATAAAAGCTTCAGAGAAATTAGAAGATATTTAAAAAGGAATTTCATCAGAATCAGGTATTAATGGAGATGTATCCCAACTTACGTTATTGGAAGAGCTCATTAATTCATTCGGAGATTCATCTTTCTTGAATGAATTTTTTAAGTTTCCAGCCCCTGAATTATTGTTGTTTCTTGATATTTCAGGTTTGATAGTTTGGCTATTTAAAAAATGAAATTTTGACAATGTGAATTCTGCTTTCTTTTCTTTAGTACCATCTTGCCTAGAAACCGTATTCATTCCCAACCTTCCTTCAATAAGTAACTTTTGTTGAGGTTTAATGCTTTTTTGAATTTCTTGTGCAATATTGCCCCACCCCACAACTTTGATAACAGATTTTGGATCATCACTTCTAAGTCCATCAAACAAAACATTCATTTCAGCTATCGGAGTGTTGTTCTCCTGCGTATAGCGAACAGTAGGCTCTTCTTGTACCTCGACTTCAAGTAAGCAATGGTTCATGTTTTTTTTTAATTATGAGGTTTATCTTGATGCAAACCAGAGAAAATTGCCACAAAAGAATTTGGTTGTTTTCTGGAACCGGAGAAGGTCCACTAATAACAAAAGAGCTAATTCAAAAAGGTTGGAAGGTAACAGTAAGTGTGGTTACTGAGGAAGCAGCAAGATCTTATGAAAATCTTATGGTTGAAGAAATAAAGATTGGACCTCTGTCTGATCAATCAGAAGTAAGAAAAATTATCAGAAATTCTAAGCAAAATGGTTATCCCTTCAAATTTATCATTGATGCTACGCATCCTTTTGCTAAAAAAATAAGTAATTATCTCGTTAATGCATGTGATTTAGAACAGCAACGTTTAATAAGGTTTGATAGAGAGTATGAGGAAGTTACTGAAAATGAAAATATTATTAATTCCATTAAGGATTTAACCAAAATAAATCTCAGTGGAGAAAAAATCTTAATTGCAATAGGATCAAGAAATCTTCAAGAAGCTGTTAATTCTGTTATTTCTTCAGGTGGAAAGCCATATGCAAGGTTGTTGCCAAATTTGAATAGTCTTAAGATTGCTTTGCTTTCAAACCTTAAAGAAGATGATTTTGCAATGTTAAAACCATTTGATAAAGATAATTCAATTTATGAAAAAGCACTATGTAGAAAATGGAATATTACTGGAATTATTTGCAGGCAATCAGGAGGAATTACTGAAAAACAATGGAGATTAATTGCTAAAGAAGAAAAATTAAAGATTTGGCTTCTTTCTCGACCAACTTATTCTTTTAATACAGAAATTTACAATAATTTAAATGATCTAATAAAGAAAATTAATATGTCATAGTACAAAATATATTTTATTTATGACTAACAATAAAAGTACTAAATTTTTCTTAGGATTAACTACAGAAGAGAATATGATGTGTGCCAAGTCACTAGCAACAAAAATTTTAAGTAAAAATTTAGCTTCTTGTATAAACTTTATAAAAGTTGAGTCTAAATATATATGGAAAAATAAGCTAATTGATACCGAAGAAGTTAAATTAATAATTAAGTTTAGATCAAGAAGCCTTGAAGAATTAAAGTTTTATTTAAATGATAATCATAGTTATGAAATTCCAGAATTTATTTACTGGGAAGTAAAAGCTAGTGAAAGTTATTATTCTTGGATAGACTCGACATCTTTTATTAAATGTGATTCCTAACAATATCTTTTAATGAAGATTGATTTTTAGACCCCATTTGAGTAATTATATGAGCAGCACAAATTGACCCCATCTTTCCACAAATTTCAAGTGAGTTATTATTTAAATAGCCAAATATGAAACCACCTGCATAATAATCACCAGCACCTGTTGTATCTATAACATTTCCTAAATTAATAGGATCTATATTAATTTGTTTTTCTTCATTTATAATTACAGAACCATTTTCACCTTTTGTAATTATTAAAGTATCACATATTTCCTTGGCTTTTATTATCGCATCTTCAATCATTTTAACTTGAAATAGAGACAATATTTCTTTTTCATTAGCAAATAATATATCTACATTATCAGTTATGAGGGATAAAAAATCTGATCTATGCCTATCGATGCAAAATGAGTCAGATAAGGAGAGAGCAACTTTTGTTTTATGTTTGTTTGCAATTTGTGCTGCATTTATAAAAGCATTTTTCGCATCAGAACTATCAAACAAATATCCTTCTAAGTATAAAATTTTGGCCTTTATTATATCTTCAAAATCAATATCTTCTGTTTTTAAAAGACTTGAAGTTCCTAAGTGAGTACACATTGTTCGCTCAGCATCAGGAGTGACGAAGATTACACATCTAGCTGTAGACTCTCCTTCTGATGAAAACTTTGTTTTAAAGTTAGTACCAGAAGATTTGATCTCCTCTGTGAATATTTCTCCAAAATTATCGTTTCTAACTTTACCTATAAAAGTAGTTTTACCTCCTAACTCAGCTATCCCAGATAAAGTATTTGCAGCAGATCCTCCTGAGCTTTTTACAAAACTTTTAAAAGGAAGTATTAAATCATCAGCTTCACTCTGTGATATTAGTTTCATACTTCCTTTTGTTAATGATTTTGAAATTAAAAAAGATTCAGATGTATTTATTAGTAAATCAACAATTGCATTACCAATCCCAACAACATCAATTTCTTTAACTAGTCTATCTTCCATAATTTGTGTTTTTAATTTATAAAATTAATTTAGTTCCTTAGTAACGCTCTTTTTGGCCCATGTATTGGATCTTCAATAACTATTGTCTGATCTCTATTAGCTCCAAGTGAAACAATTGCAATAGGAACTTCCATAAGCTCAGCAAGAAATCTTAGGTAATCTTTAGCTTTGTCAGGTAAATCATCAAGCCTTTTGCAGTCTGCAGTAGAGCATTGCCACCCTTCTAGAGTTTTGAAGATTGGCTTACAGTTACTAAAATCTTCTGCACTTGATGGGAAATGATCAATTTGTTCTCCATGAAGCTCATAAGCTACACAAACTTTTATTTCATCTAATTCATCAAGAACATCTAATTTTGTAATTGCTAGACAATCCAAGCCATTTACCTCTGCGGCATATCTGCCAATAACACCATCAAACCATCCGCATCTTCTTCTTCTTCCAGTTGTAGTACCAAATTCCCCACCTCGGTCGCAGAGTTGATCATTTATTTTGCCCTGTAGCTCTGTGGGGAAAGGTCCTTCTCCAACCCTTGTTGTGTAAGCTTTTGCTACTCCAATAACTCTGTCAATAAGAGTTGGTCCTACTCCCGCTCCAATGCATGCTCCTCCGGATATGGGGTTTGATGACGTAACAAAAGGGTATGTTCCATGATCAAGGTCTAATAATGTGCCTTGAGCACCCTCAAAAAGAATATTTTTTTTATTCTTCGCTGCTTTGTGAATAGCCCTTGTGCAGTCAACAATATGGGGACTTAAAATTTCACCATACTTTAAATACTCTTCTACAATTTCTTCTAATTTTAGAGGTTTTAGACCATATATTTTTTCGAGCAATCCATTTTTTTCTGATAAAGGAATTTTCAACCTTTCCTCGAGTTTCTGTTTATCTAATAAATCAATAACTCTAATTCCATTCCTTTGAGCTTTGTCTGCATATGTGGGACCTATTCCTCTACCGGTAGTCCCAATTTTTTGATTACCTCTTTCTTTTTCCATCTCTCTGTCTAAAAGCCTGTGATAGGGCATTGTGACATGAGCTGTTGAAGCAAGTTTAAGACCAGAGATATCAATTTCATTCTCAACAAGCATTTCTATCTCATTGATCATGACTTTGGGGTCAACCACGGTTCCTGATCCAATCAAGCAGATTGTCTTTGGGTAAAGAATTCCTGACGGAATTAAATGAAGTTTTAGAATTTTGTCTTCAACGACAATAGTGTGACCAGCGTTTACCCCACCTTGGTATCTAACAACAACATCTGCCGACCTGCTTAAGAGGTCGGTGATCTTGCCTTTGCCCTCATCACCCCATTGAGCGCCTATGACTACAACGTTTGCCAATGAATGTTCGGCCCTAAGCCTTTGTAAAGCAGAGGACACTACATTTACAGATGCACCCCACCTGAGTCAAAGAAATGAATAAAAGATTATTATTTAGCTTTGTTTCAAGACAAGAGTTTCTGCTTTTGAGAGCTCTTTCTCAAGCCTTGTTTTAAGTGTTTCGGGCACAGATCTGTTTGGGAAGGTTTTATAGTGACCAGCTAATGCATTCAATGCTGTTTGCATTGTTGTGAAGGAAACTTTTTGGTTGATCTGAGATCTGTTTCTGTAGCGAGATATGTAATCAGTGATTAGCAAGACAGTATCCTCACCCGAGAGTGAAATGTATTCTTCGCTATCGGGATCTGCAACAGACTCCTTTAGGACTTTTGCAACTTCGATGGTGTCTTTTTCATAATCACCAGTCATAGCTGTTCTAGCAGCAAATGCAGGCTCTGAGAGGAATGAAAGAGACAAGCAAAATGTCATGCAGGAAACTAAAAAGACTCTCCAGAACTTTTTAATCATATTCTTAACTTGATAAGCACTTCAATTTATTACCTTACTACTTTTTTTATTTGATGAAAGTCTTTGAATTTAACAATCACATTATTCACGTCATTTGTATTTTTTTGATTATTTTTTCAATAGCCACTTCAGTACTCAGTAATTCTGTTTGTTTTGAAAGCCTTTCAAATAGCTCAACTTTATTTTGAATAGAATCTCTCCCTACAACAATTCTTAAGGGGATGCCAATTAGATCAGCATCCTTAAACTTAATACCTGCTCTTTCCTCTCTATCGTCAAGTAAAACCTCAACATTCTTATTTAGTAGATCTTTGTAAATTTTTTCTCCTAGCTCAACTTGTTTCAAATCTTTCATATTGGCAATTGTAATAATTACTTCATATGGTGCAATTGATAGCGGCCAAATCAGGCCTGAATCATCGTGGCTTTGTTCAACTGCTGCTTGAGCAAGCCTAGATATTCCTATTCCATAACAACCCATCCAAATAGATTCTTGACCACCCTTTTTATTCGTAAATTGTGCACCAATAGAATCTGTATATTTTTTTCCTAATTGAAATATATGCCCAACTTCAATTCCTCTGCTTTCCTTTAAAAATTCATTTGAATTATGTAGGCAAATATCATTACCCTTTGCTTTTCTTAGATCTGTACAGTTTTTTATTCCTCCTAAGTTTTTCCAATTGACGCCTGTTTTGTGTTTATCTAACGAATTTGATCCACATATGAAATTTTTTAAATCCTTCACTGCTAAATCAGAGCATTTGAAAAATGTTTTTTCCCAAGTCTTTGCGTTAGCTAAGAGTTCATTATTTAAATCTGGACCAATTGAACCAAAAGGAAGATCAGTTAATCCCTCTGAAATAAGTAAATCATTAGTTACTGCTTTTAGCTCAAATACTGAGGATTTATAAATATTAGATATATAATTTGATAATTTAATTTCGTTTAATTCATGATCTCCACGAAGACATACTAAAACTGGTTGCTTGATATCTTTTTCCAAATATGCAACTAAAACTATAACTTTTACTATTTGACTTGGGTGAAAATTATTGGAAGAACACAACTCATTAATAGTTTTTTGATCAGGTGTATTAATTATTCTCTCTTCAGTGAAGTTTGTTGGAATATAATTTGAATAGTTTGAGACTGCTTTTTCCTGATTAGCAGCATACTTGCCATCAGTACTTATTAAAATTAAGTCTTCTCCTGATTTAGCTGTAACCATATATTCTTGTGATGCTGATCCACCTATCGCACCACTATCTGCATCTACTGCAACAGTTTTAAGACCACATCTTTTAAAAATCTCTTTATAAACATCGGCCATATCTTTATAGGTAGATTGAAGATCTTCCTGATTACAATGAAAGGAATATGCATCTTTCATTATAAATTCCCTGCTACGCATTAATCCAAATCTTGGTCTAATTTCGTCTCTAAATTTAGTTTGAATTTGGTAAAAAGTAATTGGTAATTGTTTATAAGAATTGATAATTTCGCCGACTATCTTTGTTATTACTTCTTCGTGAGTTGGAGCCAACCCATATCTTTTATTTTGTCTATCAGAAAGATTGAACATTATTCCTTCTCCATCTGTATAACCCTTCCATCTTCCGCTGGCCTCCCAAAGCTCTGAGGGATGAAGCTGAGGTAGGAGTGTTTGTAAATAACCTTTTTTATCCATTTCCTCTTCGACAATCTTTATTACTTTTTTTAATACTTTCCACATCAAAGGCATATAGGCATAAATCCCGGAGGAAACTTTTTTTATAAACCCTCCTCGAAGAAGAAGAACATGTGAGCTCAACTCTGCCTCAGCGGGAGTGTCTCTAAGCGTGTTTAAAGAGAAATTAGAGACTCTCATTGTTTGTTTTTCCTTTGCGATGTTTTTATTTTCTAACAACAGTAACCACTTGTGGGTGCTTAGGTATATTTCATGCTTGTTCTCTAGAGGTACATCTGCTAGGTTCTGACAACGTTTTTTAAAAGAAAAAGTATTAAAACTATGTTCAATGGGTCGTTACAAAGTTCAAAAGACTACTCTGGAGATTTAGAGGTTAATAACGAGATACAAGCTGTCATGGCCAATTCTGAGACCTTAATTGGAATTGATGATGTTCAAAAATCTCTTAATCGCTCAAGAGCATCTGTTTATAGATACACAAACACTGATGCAAGAAATATAAATCCTGCATTTAATCCAAGAAAGTTAAACCCTGAGTACAGAACTGACCAAAAAGATCCTTTACTTTTTCACCCTAATGAAGTAGCTAGATTTGCTAAAGATATATTAAGAATTAAGGAAGTTAATGTTGAAGTCTTAAATTCACCATCAACAGTTACTCAAAATGTTTTGAATTCAATTCTTGAAGAACTTAAGGCTATTAGAGCCTATATGCATGCTTTTGATGAATACAATAATAAAATTAAAAAAGATGTTGATGATAGGTCTGCTGCTTAATTGATAAATATGATTTTTTGAGATCTTTTCGAAAATATTAACCTAAATTATTTATATAATTTAATTATGATGATATTTTAATTTTGACACTATTTTTTCTATGTACTTGTAATTAAAAAATGGATCTCAAGTCAATTTCTCCATCTCCTTCAAATGGAATTGTTAATTTAATTGTAGAAATACCAGCTGGTTGTAGGAATAAATATGAATATCTTGATGATGCTCGTGTAATGGCTCTTGATAGGGTCCTCCACTCCTCAGTGAGATATCCTTTCGACTATGGATTTATTCCTAACACCCTGGCTGATGATGGCGCCCCTCTGGATGCAATGGTGATAATGGATGAACCTACTTTTGCCGGATGCTTAATAAAGGCAAGACCAATAGGACTATTGGATCTTCACGATTGTGGAGAATATGACGGAAAAATACTTTGTGTTCCAATTGATGATCCTCGTCAGTCGGAAATTACTAGCATCAATCAAATAGCGTCAAGTCAATTAGAGGACGTAGCAGAATTTTTTAGAACTCACAAAAGTTTAGAAGGAAGAGTAATTGAAATAGATGGATGGAAAGATTTTGATGCAGTTGAACCTCTGCTACAAAAATGTATTGTTGCTAAAAAAGGAATTGATAAATGATCGCAACTAAAAAATAGTTATTTGATAATTGATATTTTATTCTTAATATTGATTTAAAACTAACTTTTTAAATTCGATGATTCGTGTAAAGATTTTCTTATGAACTTAAAAAAAGAAAGAGAAGGGCTCGATATTCTTGAGGATTTTTTATATCCATTAATTTTTACCATTTTTATTTATAGTGGTATCAGAGCATTCTTATTTGAGGCACGATATATTCCCTCTGGATCGATGCTTCCCATTCTTGAAATACAGGATCGCTTATTTATAGAAAAATTAACTTTTAAAAGGAGGTCGCCTCAAAGAGGAGATATTGTAGTCTTTAATTCACCATACAGATTTGATAAGGAATTAATTCATTTAAGGGAGAAAAAAATTCCCTCCAAATTTTTGTGTTCAATAATATCTTTCCCGATAATTTCCTCTCTTAATTTTTTTAGCGACCCTACATGTGATGCATATATTAAAAGAATTGTTGCGATTGAAGGTGACCAGGTTTTTGTCGACTCATCTGGACGTGTCTTTATTAATGGAAATCTGATAAAGGAGTCTTTTAATCCGAACTATTGTATTAACAGTTTCACAGGAAAAGGTTTTTGTAAAATATTAAATATAGAAGTCCCTGAATCAAATTATGTTGTTTTAGGTGACAATAGGGGGAACAGTTGGGATAGCAGATATTGGCCAGGAGGACCTTTTTTGCCATACAGTGAAATCATTGGGCGTGCATCTTGGAGATTTTGGCCACTAAATAGATTTGGATCTATTTCAGAGAAATATCATGATTGATAAGTTTCCCTTAAATCTTAGTTTTAGTAAATAGGATAAATATTTGTAAGCAAATATAGATGTATTAATAGTCATTTATTTTATTCATAAAGCCCCTTTAGCTGTTTGGTCTAAAACACCACCTAAATGAGAAGTTATATTTAAACTTGTTATGACGTAAGTAATTTTTTCATTTAATTTTATATCAATTACTGTTATCCCTCCATTACTTTGCTTGATCATCCATATGTCTTTCTCTTTTAATCCCATTAATTCACATAATATAGTTTTATTGACGGCATCATGTGCCACCAAAAGTGCCGTTTCGTTTTTTTCTAAAGTTTTACATAAATTATTAAAGCAACTTACAGATCTTTTCCAAACATCTTGTATTGACTCTCCTTCAGGCATTAGTACTTCCTGAGGATTAAGTTGCCATTGACTAATTAGTGAGGGCCACTCTTCTTTAATTTCAGTTTCAAGTTTTCCTTCCCATAACCCATGATTAATCTCTTTTAATTCACTCTTTAAATTTAATTTAACTCCTTCATGACATTTTAAAATCTCTAGAGCGGTTTCCTTTGGCCTAGACATTGAGCTGCTATATGCTTTGTTTATTACAATATTCTCTAAAAATTTCTTACATAATATTGCTTGGTTTTTGCCATTACTATTTAAAGGAATATCAATTTGACCTTGAAATCTACCCTCTTGATTCCAATCAGTTTCACCATGTCTAACTAAAATTAGACGAGCATCTGATTTGTTCTCAGGTAAAGAAGAATTTAAATGAGTAGTACTATTTATTGACTCAAGTTGAACTTTATACGGTTTATTCGATTTTGATTTTACGTTAATGACAGAAATAGATGCATTGTCTATTTGAATTTTTCTATAAACATTTGATGGTTGATCTAATAATTGAATTAAAAGACATCTAAGGATTGCATTATGACCAATAATAAAAATATTTTTTTCGTTATTCTCATCAAAGTTTAAAACAATATTCTCTAAAAATTTGTGGGCCTGTTCCATTAGTTCTTTTAGAGGCATATATGAGGAACCGTTTTTACGCTTTATTTCAAGATCAATAGGGTCTTTTTGCCAAGTGAAATGAGCCTCTGGATAAAGTTTTTTAACTTGTTCTTTTGTAAAGCCTGTCCATGGTTCTAAATCTATCTCTAATAATTCATCAGTATAAACAGGAGAAATTTCTTCATTCCTTTCTTTAATAATACGTTTTGTTGTTTCTGCAGCCCTTTTAAGAGGGGAACTATAAATAGAATGTACTGGTAATTGTGAAAGAAATTTTCCAGCCATTGAAGCTTGGGTTTTTCCTTCCTCTGAGAGAGTTGATAAGTCATTTCGTCCTTGTATTCGAAATTCTTTGTTAAAGCTACTTAAACCATGTCTGATGAGAAAAAGTCGTAAAGTCATAATTAAAAACGATTAATAATCTGTATTTTGTAAATCATGTATTAAATTAAGCCCCATATAAAAAATATAACTGTCTTTTGTTCATTCCTTATTTTTGAAAAGCATTATGAGACAAAAAACTATCAAATGGAAGATTATTGCAGCCGTTATTTCTGTTCTTATTACGGCTTTGATTTGGCAAAAAGGTCTTCAAGATAGTCTTGATAGACCATCTGTAGCCCCTAAGCTTTCATTAAAGCAACAGGAAGTCTCAATAGTTGCGTCCTCTTCGTTACCTGAAAAAATAAGGACTTTTTTAATAGGAGAGAATCCTGAGTTAACAATAAAAGATACTCTTAAAAAATATCCATTAAATGAGATCACTGATAGAGAAAGATTAGTTCTTGCATCAATTACTAAGTCAATTGATGCAAGAGCTGAAATTTTAAAAGAACCCTTTAAAAATGACTATTTTTTACCAATAAAGAAATTTCTCTTAGAAGAATCAACTTTTACTAAACCTATCGAGACTTTAAATTCAATAGAAAAATATAAATCAGATCCTTTTTTATATAGAGTTTCATGTAAAGCAATTCTCTCTCAAGAGTATTGTTTTGATAATAAATCATCGAGATATGCTGTCTTAAAGCTTTTTCTCCTTCAATTTTTCCCTGTTTTTGCTACGTTTGTTGGGTTAATTCTTGTAATTAGGCAGGCATGGTTGCTCTTTAGAAAAAAGACTAAAAAAGTAGTTGATATTTCACTATTTCCTCTTACTACGGTAGATATGATATTACTTATTTCTGGTGGATTTGTTGTTTTAGGAGAAATCATACTACCAACAATTGTTGTTCCTTTAAGTTCTTTATTAACAAAAGGGCTTTCAGGTCCCCTAGATAGTTCGATAAAAATTTTTATAGGATATGTCTCAATGACAATTCCACCATTATTTATTTTAAAGAGACAAATAAATACATTTCAAAGTTCAGATGAACCCTTAGGTGGGTGGCTTCAATGGAAGATTAAACCATTAAATTCTGCACTTATAAGTGCAATTAAAGGGTGGTTTATGGTTATGCCTTTTGTCCTTTTTTCGGGCTGGCTCATAACTGTTTTATTTGGTGATCAAGGAGGAAGTAATCCTTTGCTGGATCTTGTCCTCAATAGTAAAGATAAAACAGCTTTAATCATATTATTAATAACCACTATTGGACTGGCTCCTTTCTTTGAAGAGTTGATTTTCAGAGGTGCTTTATTACCTGCTTTGTATAATAAAGTAGGTAATTCTTGGTCAATAATAATAAGTGCTTTAGTTTTTGCTTTGGCTCATTTAAGTATTGGTGAGCTCCCTGCTCTTTTTGTTCTTGGTGTGGGACTCGGTGTCCTGAGAGTTAATTCCGGAAGATTATTTCCTTGCGCTTTAATGCACTCTCTTTGGAATGCCATAACCTTTGCAAATTTGTTACTTTTAGCATAATTTTTACGATTTTATATCTTAGCTCTTGCAAAGGGATTTATAAATGTTTCACTTAATTAGTTTTAATTATCTTGGTGGTTGTAAATTATCCATCAATAAATAAATATAAAAAAGGCAATGGAGATCTAGATGAACTTCTTATTAAATCAAACACTTTCAATAGCCTTTATAAATTGAGACAATTAAAAAAGAAATACCCTCATCTTGTTTTCCTTCATAAAGTAATAGATGGTGCTCTCTTAGGAGTCCTTACAGGTGTTATTGGCGTAGCGATAATTTCATTGCATTATCAGCATTTATGGTCATTATCATTTATAAGATTAGAGTCAACTAAAAGTTTGATTCAAAAATCACGAGAGTCAATATCTTTACTTGAAAGAAATTATTTATCTAAAAATATAAAATCAAAAAACGTAGTCAAAACTAAATCTTCTGACTTGATATACTTAGAAAAACCAAATTTAGATATTAACAATAAAACAAATTTGAACTTGGTGAGAAATTTTATAGATAGATTTTTTTATTATCCTGTTGAGCAAGGTTATTAATATTGACTAAATATAAAAGTTCTAAAAAAAAATTAAAAATTGCAAGTGGTAATAGAAATGTAATTAAAAAAAGACCAATTCCAGCATTTAGGCTGAAATTTATTTATTTAACATTATGTGTGAGTCTTTTTGGCCTTATTTTGAGAGCTGGATGGCTTCAAATATATCAATCTCAAAATCTAAAAAATCGAGCAAGGTCATTTCAAATTGAGAAAAATTTACCTTTAGGTTTAAGGCGTTCAGTCGTTGATAGGAATGGTAAGCTTATTGCTATAGATGAAGTGAGATATAGAGTATGGGCACATCCAAAGTATTTTAATTTCCCAGGAGATCCAACGTCTTTTACAAGATTGCCAAATGAAGTAGCTAAGAAGCTTTCATTGACTTTGCCGAAATCTCAAAGAGATTTGAAAATTCTCTTAAAGAAACGAAAATCAGGCATAAGAGTAGGTCAAGATATTTCAGCTGAAATGGCTAATGATATCAAGAGGCTCCAAATAAGCGGGGTGGATCTCGAGCCTTATGCTCAAAGAATTTATCCACAAGGTAATTTGTTTGCTAATGTTATTGGTTTCTTAGATCAAGATCGTGTTCCTCAAGCAGGTTTAGAACAGAGTTTAAATAAAGAATTTAAGATTGAAGAAAAAGCAAAAAAAATAATAAGAGGTGCTGATGGAACACCTCTTCCTGATGAGCTTTCTTTCGGTACATTTAATAAAAATAATAAAGATATTGAGTTGACAATTGACTCACGACTACAAAAAGTTGCATATGACGAGTTGATGACTCAAATTAAAAAGTGGAATGCAAAAAAAGGAGTAGCAATTGTTTTAAATAGTAATAACGGTGAAATCTTAGCACTTGCATCTCCTCCCTCTTATGACCCCAATGAATACTGGAAATATTCACCTAATTTATTTAGAGAATGGTCTGTGCAAGATCTTTTTGAACCTGGATCAGTCTTTAAGCCAATTAACTTATTAGTTGCACTTGAAGAGGGTGTTATAAATCCTTACGGAACTGTCTTTGATTCTGGTTCTGTAAATGTAGGTGGTTGGAAATTGAAGAATTGGAATCATAAAGCCAATGGTTTAATGACTTATCCAAGGGTCTTACAGGTTTCGAGCAATGTAGGTATGGTAAACATTATGAAAAATTTGAGTCCTGAAGATTATTGGAAATGGTTAAAAAAATTAGAACTTGATCAAATGCCATCTACGGATTTACCAGGTGCAATTGGTGGCCAGATAAAAGAAAAATCAATATTTTTATCCCAACCAATACATCAGGCAGTTGCTTCTTTTGGGCAGGGGTTTTCTATAACTCCTCTTAAATTAGCTCAACTACATGCTCTAATTGCAAATGGTGGAAAACTTGTGCAACCACATATTACAAAGGACTTTTTAGTATCAAAAAGTTATCCTTCGGAAAATAATCAAATTATTAATCCTGTGAACACAAAAATAGTTCTTGAATGGATGGAGTCAGTGGTCGACTCTGGTAGTGGAAAAGGAGTTAAAACACCTGGTTATAGAATCGCCGGTAAGACTGGGACAGCGGATAAATCGGAAAATGGATTTAAATATACCTCAAAAATTTGCAGTTTTGTAGCAATTTTACCTGTAAATAAGCCAAAGTTCGTTGTTGTAGTTGCTGTTGATGAGCCAACTGAAAATTATGCATACGGTTCTACTGTTGCAGTACCAGTAGCTCAAAAAATTATTGATAGTTTATTGGTACTAGAAAAAATACCGCCAGAAATTTGATTTTGAATCTTCATTTTTATCGAACGTTTTATATAAAAATTTAACCTTTTACGCATAAATATATGGATGAAATAATGTAATCCTGAGCTACCTTATAAATAGTAAAAATATATTAATGACTTCACTACTAAAACAATTATCCTCAATGACTGTTGTTGTTGCCGATACTGGAGATTTTGAAGCAATTAAAAAAATTAAGCCAATTGATGCTACAACTAATCCTTCTTTAATTTTAGCTGCAGCACAATCTACTCAGTATAAATACCTAATAGATGAGTCTTTGAGGGCAGCAAGAAAAACTCTAGGAGAAAATGCTTTAAGTAAAGAGATTGTTGCCGAAGCATTAGATGATGTTTGTATAATTTTTGGCAGGGAAATACTTAAGAATATTCCTGGTAGAGTTTCCACGGAAGTTGATGCTAGATTGAGTTTTGATACTGATTTAACTATAAAAAAAGCTAAGAAAATTATCAGACGTTACCAAGAATTTGGAATTGAAAAAGATAGAGTTTTAATAAAAATTGCATCTACTTGGGAGGGGATTAAAGCTGCAGAAATTTTAGAAAATGAAGGTATTCATTGTAATTTAACCCTCCTTTTTAGTTTTTACCAGGCAGTCGCTTGTGCAGAGGCTGGTGTAACTTTGATTTCACCTTTTGTTGGAAGAATTCTTGATTGGTATAAATCTGCTACCGGTAAAGATTCTTATAAGCCTGATGAAGATCCTGGAGTTATATCGGTAACGAAAATATATAACTTCTTTAAGTCAAATAATTACAGAACAGAAGTTATGGGAGCTAGTTTTCGCAATATTGATGAAATCATAGAGTTGGCCGGTTGTGATCTTCTTACTATTTCGCCAAAATTATTAAATCAGCTTGAAAATACTGAAGGGACATTAGAAAAAAAATTAGATAAGAGTCAACCATTAAAGGTAGAAGAAAATATAAAACTTGATAAGTCAAGTTTTGATTTATTAATGGCAGGCGATAAAATGGCTACGGAAAAACTTGAGGAGGGAATAAAAGGTTTTAGTAATGCCATAGAGAATCTAGATAACTTGTTATTAGAAAGATTAAATTTAATTGAAAACAATATTTCTGTTCCTACTTCTTAAAATTTAATTTCTTTTTAAAAGTAGTCTCATAATAACTCTTTGAGCAATATCTTCATAAGTCATTTCTCCGGAAAGTATTTGAGCAATTCTTTTTGGAGCTGTAGGTCTTTTTATGCCTAATTGGTATCCTAATTTGGGAAAACGATAAAATATTTGTGAAATTCTTTTTCCCCATGCCATGGAATTTCCCCAATTTTCTTTTATTAAATTTGAGTACTTAGATAAATCATAACAATTTCCCTCAAGCCAGTTATTTATTGTTTGAGCTGCAAAAAATCCACTAAGTATTGCAGGCCTCAATCCCTCTGCTAAGAAAGGGTCGCACAGAGACGCAGCGTCCCCAACAGCAAGTATCGAGTCGAAATGTAGTTTACTATGGCAACTCCAAACACGAAGGGATTTAAAAATAATTTCTCCTTCGCTAGAAGAAAATCCAAATTTTGGCAATATTTTTTCACGGAGAATACTTTGATCTAATATTTTTTTCTTCCCTAAAAAAGTGCCCATCCCAATAAAAGTCTCTTTTTGGGAAGGGAAAGCCCAAGCAAATCCATCTCTAATCAGTCCAAATTCAAAATGAGCTGAGCCAGGTTTTAAATTTCCACTTCCAATTAATCTTATCGAGTATGTGGAGGCGTATGAGGGGTTCTTAGGACCTAGATTGAAATGATTTGTCCATTTCGAGCATGAACCATCAGCAATAACAATGGCTTTGGCTTTCATCCCTCGACCGTCAGAACTGAATACTTGCCAACTATTTCCTACTTTTCGAATACTTTCGACTTCAAATCCATTCAAATACTCTGCACCCTCTTTAATTGCATTAAATTTTAAGAAATCGTCTAATTTATTTCGCCGAATAATCCAAAATGGTTGGTAATTTTTTATATCAGCTATTACTTTATCCTCTAAAAACCATGTGAATTGAACATTATTTATTACTTCGTCTATAATGCCTTTCATATCAAAAGGAAATAGGTCTTGTACAGAAGACGCAATTCCTCCCCCACATGGTTCAATTATATTGTTTGTTTTTTTATCAAGAAGCGTAATTTTTTTTCCAAGTTTTGCTAAATGAAATGCCGCAGAGGAGCCTGCTGCTCCACCACCAATAATAATTACATCGTTTAAATCATTTAAGTTCAAACTTTTAAAATTTCGTTTTCCTTCTCAAGTAATTTATTTTCAATCTCTTTAATAAATTTGTCAGTAAGTTTTTGTATATTTTCTTGTTCATCATGACTTTGGTCTTTTGAAATAACACCTTCCTTTTCTGATTTTTTTACTTTTTCTATTGAATCTCTCCTTATATTTCTTAGAGCAACTTTTCCTTCTTCAGCATATTTGGAAGCAAGTTTGCAGAATTCTTTTCTCCTCTCCTCAGTTAAGGGTGGTACATTTATTCGGATTTGTTTGCCATCATTATTAGGAGTAAAACCTAAATCGCTCATTGAGATTGATTTCTCAATGAGATTTAATGAACTCATATCAAATGGCTGAATTGAGATAGTTTGAGAATCAGGTGTTGAAATAGTTGCTAATGACTTTAGCGGAGTCTCAGCGCCATAGTATTCGACTCTTATTCTGTCGAGTAAAGATGTGTTAGCTCTTCCAGTCCTTATCGTGTTGAAATTGCGTTGAGCTGCTTCAACAGATTTTTTCATCCCAATTTGGATTTCAGAGTTTGTCATTTAATTAAGTGGATTGCTTGTGAAGATTCTTAAGCGGAATTGGTGATACTTGATCCTATAGATTCTCCTTTTACCGCTTTAGTTATATTGCCTTTTTGAAAAATATCAAATACTACTATTGGAATTTTATTATCTTTGCATAATGCAATAGCAGTACTATCCATTACTGCTATTTCTTTACTTAAAACTTCTTGAAAAGTTAAGTTTGAGTATTTAACTGCATCTGCATATTTTTTGGGATCTTTATCGTATACACCATCAACCTTTGTTGCTTTCAAGACAACCTCAGCATTTATCTCAGCGGCTCGAAGTGCAGCAGTTGTATCAGTTGTGAAGAATGGATTGCCGCAACCACCACCAAAAACAACAACCCTACCTTTCTCTAAATGTCTAATAGCTCTCCTTCTTATATAAGGCTCTGCTATTTGTTGCATTTCAATTGCTGATTGCACTCTTGTTGCGACACCAGCTCTCTCAAGACCATCTTGAAGTGTAATTGCATTCATGACGGTGGCCAACATCCCGACGTAATCAGCTGTTGCTCTATCCATTCCAGCTGCTGAACCTTTAAGTCCTCTAAAAATGTTACCTCCACCTACAACTATTGCTATTTGTATTCCTTTAGATACCACATCAGAAATGTCATCAGCAATAGCCTGGACAATTTCAGGATCAATCCCGTAGGGTTTTTGTCCCATTAGGGCTTCTCCGCTTAGTTTTATAAGAGCTCTCTCGTATTTCATATAAAATTTTAATCATACTGACAGTAGCAAGTAGTTGATAAAACTATAAATTCTGTATTGATTTGCTAGTCATAATTAATAATTGAATTTAAATTGAGAGCAAAAGCTATTTAAAATAACAATTTAAAATTCAATTCCCTCCTGAGCTTTAATTCCTTGTTCTTTGAAAGGATGCTTAATTAAATTCATTTCAGTAACTAAGTCTGCAATTTCTATTATTTGTTTAGGAGCTTTTCTTCCTGTTAAAATAACGTGAGTTAATTCAGGCCTTTTAATAATTCCCTCAATCACTTTTTCAGGTTTTATATACCCTAATTTCATTGCAATATTTATTTCGTCTAAAACAATTAATTTAAAAGAATTGTCTTTTAAATAATCTATTGATAATTGCCATGATTTATTAACAAGTTCAACATCCTTCTCTCTATTTTGTGTTTCCCAAGTGAATCCTTCCCCAAAAGCATGCCATTTTAAATTTTCTCCAAAGACTTTTAATGCTTTAAACTCTCCAGGATTCCATCCGCCTTTAATAAACTGAATAATTGAAACTTTATGTCCGTAACCAAGTGTCCTTAGAACAGTCCCAAGAGCTGATGTTGTTTTCCCCTTACCATTCCCTGTTAATACAATAATTAATCCTTTTTCTTTATTCCTTTTCTCGAGTCTCTTTTCTTGTATGTTTTTTCTCTGACTCATTCTCTTTCGATATGAGTCTTCTGAAATTTCATTATCCAAATAACCACCCATCCCTAGTTCTTTTGAACTTTTATCTAGATTCTGAAGTTCCTTTTTATTTAATGAATCTGAATTTTCCATGTTTTCATAATAAATAAATTTTTATTTATGGGAAAATTTTATTATAAAATTAAAAAAATTATTTAAAATTTCCGTTAATTTATTATTTTGAAAGTGCTTGATCAACTGCTTTTTGTTGATCTCTTGTGGTTATCCAGTGATGATATGTTTTGTTATGTATTGAGACAGAATGTCCCATCATCCTAGCAGCGACTGTATCTGGCAACCCAATATGAATAGTCCTTATAGCCCATGCATGTCTTAAGTCATAGGGTTTTATTGGAAGATTATATCTTTTAAATTGCTCCGTAACTCTTCTCCCAACTTTCTGAAGAGTTGTCTCGTTCAAATTTGTATTTATATTTGGAAGATTATTTTTAATATCTGAGATTTTTTGTAATTTAAATAAGTCAAACCACTCTTGATGAAAAGGCCAAACTTGATGCTCTCCTGTTTTAGTTGTGGGAAGAACTCTTACAATCTTTTCACCACAATTATCTAAATTTGAATAATCTGAAAAAAACACTTCATGATTTCTCAATCCATAAATAGCCATGATTCCAAACACTAATTTCCATTTTTCATTAGGAATACTATCCCAAATTCTAATTATTTCTTTGTCATTAGGTAAGTGCCTGAAATTATATTTATTTATGCCATAACCTGAACCTATTTTTTTCCATTTTGTTGGTAATTTTAGATTTATAAATTCTGCAAAAATATTCATAACAGTTGCACACTGTTGTTTGCTCCTACTGTTCTCTTCATAACTTTCTATTGTTTTTTCTAAAAGTCTTTTATTTAAACTTTCTTTATTTGACATACAAAGTTTCTCAAGTCTATTTAAATATGGCTTGTATGATGAATTCCAAGTAGTTAGTTTGCTAGAATTTACTCTACTGATACTTGGTTTAGAGAAAAAATATGATTTGAATTTTGATATATTTTCCTTTATGTATTCTTCATTTGAGTCAATTTTTATATTTTTTTTTCTCTCCCAGTTAGACCATTCAAACTGACCTAGTTCAATTTGCAAAAGCAGTAATTTTAAAAGTTGTTCTGCTTTTTTTACATTTTCGATATTTGTGTAGAGGCCAAGACTAATTCTTTGAACTTTCTTATTGAGTTTATTGTCTTTGCAGGGTAATGGACCTCTAAAATACAAAAATTTGCCTCTTTGCTCAACTCTCAGCTTGATGCCTTTTTCTTTTAATCTATTGTTTAATATTCTTATATCTTTTGGAAAGTCCACTAATTTTTAAATTTTTAATACCATTACATCCATTTATAACTTGTAAAATTTAAAAAGCTAAGTAGGAATAATATTGAATTTTGAAAATAAATACTTGAAAATCAAACTTTTCGTCATTCATATTTGATAAGTACGATACCTATATAGTAAGCATTACAACAATTTTCTCTGATATTTCGGATTTTACATAGATAATTTAAATAATTTCTAAGAAATAATGGCTCGAATTGGTGTCCTTCTTATGAATTTGGGCGGGCCTGAGAGAATCAAGGATGTAGGTCCATTTTTATACAACTTATTTTCTGATCCAGAAATAATACGTTTACCAATTCCAGCTTTTCAGAAACCCTTAGCTTGGTTAATTAGTACACTCAGAAGCACTAAGTCTCAACAAGCCTATGAGGCAATTGGGGGTGGCTCTCCTTTAAGAAGAATTACTGAGCAACAAGCGAGAGAATTACAGAGTGAACTTAGATCAAGAGGATTTGAAGCAACAAGTTATGTTGCTATGAGATATTGGCATCCTTTTACTGAGTCTGCTGTAGCTGATATTAAGGCAGATGGAATTAATCAAGTTGTTGTTCTTCCTCTCTATCCTCATTTTTCAATAAGTACTAGTGGATCAAGCTTTCGAGAATTAAATAGATTAAGAAAAACTGATAGTTCATTTAATAATTTATCTATTAGATGCATCAGAAGTTGGTTTGATCAGAGTGGATATATTCAATCAATGTCAGAACTCATTGTTAAACAAGTTACTAGCTGTGAAGAACCAAAAGAAGTTCATATTTGTTTTACTGCTCATGGAGTCCCTAAGAGTTATGTCGATGACGCAGGTGATCCTTACAAAGATGAAATTGAAAACTGTTCATTACTCATTATTGATAGAGTTGAGCAATTATTAGGTCATACAAATCCCTATACACTTTCTTATCAAAGCAGGGTTGGACCGGAAGAATGGCTAAAGCCATACACTGAGGAGGTCTTAGAGAATCTCGGTAAAGAAAATACAAAAGAATTAGTTGTTGTTCCTATAAGTTTTGTAAGTGAACATATTGAAACTCTCCAAGAGATTGATATTGAATATAGAGAAATAGCGGAGAAATATGGAGTACAAAAATTTCTGAGAGTGCCAGCTTTAAATACTTATCCAAAATTTATTGAAGGCCTTGCTGATTTAGTTGTTGAATGTCTTGAAGGTGAAGAGGTTACGCTTGATAATGCTTCGAAATTACCGGATAGAGTCAAACTTTATCCTCAAGAGAAATGGCAATGGGGGTGGAATAACAGTTCAGAAGTTTGGAATGGGAGAGTAGCTATGATTGTTTTCTTAGTGTTTTTCATGGAATTTATTATTGGTAAAGGACCACTTCACAATTTTGGACTACTTTGAAAAAATTATATTTCGTAAATTGTTTTAATTTCATATTCAGAATAGCTTTAAATAAAGTTTCCATATAGATTATTCTTTAATATCTCTGAAAGAACCGTGACCCTGACTTCTACACCTAAAACTGTAGATGAACATGAGGATCAGGAAAAAAATTTAACTTTAGGGGCTGATGCCCTAATGGATGCATTAAGAAGGAATGGTGTCGATACAATTTTCGGCTATCCAGGCGGAGCTATTTTGCCAATTTATGATGCAGTTTATAAAGCTGAGAAAGCAGGTTGGTTAAAGCATATTCTCGTAAGACATGAGCAAGGTGGTGCTCATGCAGCTGATGGTTATGCTAGATCTACAGGCAAAGTAGGTGTCTGTTTCGGGACTTCTGGTCCAGGCGCTACTAATTTAGTTACTGGCATTGCCACTGCTCAGATGGACTCTGTACCTGTTGTTGTCATAACAGGTCAAGTCCCAAGACCAGCAATTGGTACAGATGCATTTCAAGAAACTGATATTTTTGGTATAACCCTACCTATTGTTAAACATTCATGGGTTGTTCGAAACCCTTCTGAAATAGGAGGAATAGTAGCTCAAGCGTTTTTAATTGCAGCATCTGGAAGACCTGGACCTGTTTTAATTGACATACCAAAAGATGTTGGGCAAGAGCTTTTTGAATATGAGCCGGTTGCACCTGGTTCAATTATTCCCTCAGGGTTTAAAATTCCCGAACCTCCTTCTGAACAATCGGTAGATAATGCATTATCTCTTATTCTTAAATCAAAGAAACCTCTTTTGTACGCAGGCGGTGGTGCAATCTCTTCAGGATCACATGAATTACTCTCAGAAATAGCGAAAAGACATCAAATTCCTGTTACTACTACGCTAATGGGCAAAGGTGTTTTTGATGAAAAAGAACCTTTATCGGTTGGTATGCTTGGAATGCACGGAACTGCATATGCAAATTTTTCTGTCACTGAATGTGATTTATTGATAGCTGTAGGTGCAAGATTCGATGACAGAGTAACCGGCAAATTAGATACTTTTGCTCCTGAAGCTAAAGTAATTCATTTTGAAATAGATCCAGCTGAAATTAATAAAAATAGAATTGCAGATGTTGCTGTTCAAGGTGATTTATCGTTGAGTTTAAAGATGTTGCTTGAAAAAAGTAAATCCCTACAAGTAAAACCAATTACGGGTAAGTGGCTTGAAAAAATTTCTAATTGGAAAAGACTTTACCCATTAATGACTCCACCAAGTGAGGGGCAAATTTACCCTCAGGAAGTACTTTTGAAAGTAAGAGATCTTGCTCCAAATGCCTATGTAACAACCGATGTTGGTCAACATCAAATGTGGGCAGCACAGTATCTAAGAAATGGAAATAGGCAATGGATTAGCAGTGCAGGACTTGGAACAATGGGTTTTGGAATACCAGCTGCCTTAGGAGTTCAAACAGCATTGCCAAAGGAACAGGTGATTTGTATAGCTGGAGATGCAAGTATACTTATGAATATTCAAGAATTAAGTACTATTTCTCAATATAATTTAAAAACAAAAATAATTATTATTAATAATCATTGGCAAGGTATGGTTAGACAATGGCAAGAAAAATTTTATGAAGAAAGGTACTCTGCAACAGATATGATACCTGGGGAACCAGACTTTGTGGCACTTGCAAAATCTTTTGGAGTTAATGGATATCTTATAAAAAAAAGAGATGATCTTATTCCTATATTGACTGAAGCCTTGAATTTTGATGGGCCTTCTTTAATTGATGTTCATGTAAGAAGAAATGAGAACTGTTATCCGATGGTTCCACCAGGTAAAAGCAATGCTCAAATGGTGGGCTTGCCTAACAACTCGGTATTAGATGTTAAAGAAAATTGAGTAATAATTCTTCAAAATCTGTACTAAATAAAAAATTATTTAAAAGTTTTTTTGAAAATAGTTTATGAAAATTAAAAAAATCATTGCTCCTTTAATTATCTTTATACTTTTTATGCCAATAAATTTATTTGCAGCTGAAATTTTGCAGATTAAGGATTCATCAACATTAATTATAGGTGATCAAAATAGAAATTACACAGTAAAGATTGCATGCTTAAGTGTAGTCTCTGAAGAAGAAAAAAATGTTTTAAAAGAGATTGAAAGTAAATTGCCTAGACATACAAAGATAAATTTAAAGCCAAAAGGTTCTAAAGATGGAATACTTATCTCTCGAATTATAAATATAAGCAACGGCTTAGATATAGGAGAATATCTTATTGATCAAGGACTAGCAAGTAATTCCTGTTGAGCTTTAAATTAATAAATTTAAGAAGATATAATAAAACTTATTTGTCTAAAATAATCTTTATTTCTTCTGAAAGAATAAAATAAATGACTATCTTCATAGGTGCAATTTTTGCAACTAGATATATGTTTACAATCTATACCTAAATAATTTAATTGTAAAATACACGTTTTTTTTATATCGAAATAACACTTTCCTTCATTTATAGATTCATCAATTATTTTTTATTCTTTCATATGATATATAGTATCATTTTTGCTTAGCCCTTGAAGATTAGATGTGAATATAGATCTGAAAATTTCAACTGACAATTCTTTACTAAATTCATAATTTTTTTTGCTTATTGATGGACCTAGTGCAAATATAAGATTATTGACGGTTGTTCCATTTTTCTCAAATTTTTTTACAATATTTAAAAGGATCTTATTACTTATACCCCTCCAACCTACATGACAAGAAGCAACTTGTTTGGTTAATAAATCTCCGATTAATATTGGTATGCAATCTGCTGTATACAATTTTAAACATTTTATACCCTCACCTTCGCTTATAATAGCGTCCCCTTTAATCCACTTTTTATCTTTAATATCTAGTGTTGAGATAACTTTGTTACTGTGGACTTGAATGTTTTTATAAATTATGCAATTACTAGAAAAATTTTTTAATATTTCATTAAATGATTTACTACTTTTACTAGTTAAGAAAGCATGATTAAATCCATTATCTTTTAATAATTTTGATTGAAAGAAAGAATATTTTTTGTTAAAAATCCATCCTTTTTTGGATTGTGAACTATTAATCAAAGGCTCTAAAATTAATTAATTAATTTGAAATTCTCTTAGCATCCAAAAACCAGCGAATTTTTCGTCTTCAGGGGTTGATTGAACCGCTATGAACTGAAGTCCGTCAGCATGTGTTTTTGAATTTTTAAAACATTTATGAGCGTAATCAGCTGTCTCTTTTTCCATATCGGTTACTAACCACCTTTCATCTAATCCTGCTTCTAGTACTAATTGTAAATTTTCTAGTGTAAGTGCAACTGGTTCAAGACCTCCCAACCAAGCCGCAAGACCAAGGGATCGAGATTTACTAAAAAGTCTTATGCCAGGAATTTGTATGTTGTCTTTTATTGTTTCTTTGATAGGTACTAGGCCACTAAATTCAATTGGCCAATCTGAGGCTTCTCTAAGCGTACTTACAGAAAGAGTGGCAAAACTCCATGCATCTCCTCTTATAGCTTCTGGAAGAGGTACAGATTGATTAGATATTGGTGAAAATGTAGGAGCTAATGGCCCCGCAATGTATCCAACTTCATTTGGATAGAAATCTCTGGTTCTATCATCTAGCCATTCAGATAGAGAATAAGTTCTTCTGCTTGAGACTGGATCAATCCCTACTTTCTCAGATGCCTTCTTTATAATCGTTCTCATAGATGGTCTCCAAAATCTTAATTTTGAAGGTTTTGCCCAACCTTCCTCAATGGCTTCATTTAAAGCCTCTTGAAGAGCGGTTGCCAGCCAGGTTGAATTAACCATTCCAGATGGACAATTTTTTTCCCATCTAAATGGTTTTTCACCTGAGAAATCTTCAGTAGATGAAATCAATACTTCCCATCTTTTCTTCCCATCTTTTTCGGTAATAGGACGAGAATAAAAATCAAGTTCCCAGTCTGCTTTTTTTAAAGAAATTTTAGTATTGGGTTTGATAGCAGTCATTCTGAAGTGCTTTTTATACTTTTTTCAAGGTCGATTTGAGCTTTCTTTGATCTCTCTTCAGCTTCACTCATTACATTTGATTTGTTTTCGATGATTTCACCTGGTTGATTTTCTAATAATGCAGTACTAAGACCTATCCGACCTCTTCGTGGGTCAAGTTCGCAAACCAGAGCTTTAATAACCTCTCCTTTTTTGAAAATTTCATACAAGGATCTTATAGATCCATTTGTTATTGAAGATTGATGGAGTAATCCACTAATCCCACCAAGATCAATAAAAAAGCCATATGGTTTTATGGATGCAACTTTACCTTCAATTAATTGGCCAACACTTAATTGAGCTAATCGCTTTGCTATTGCAGCCTTTTTTTCTGAAAGAACTAATTTTCTATTGTCTGGATTGACTTCAAGGAAAGTTACACCAATATTTTTCCCGACAAGTGTTTCATGTTGTTCTCCATTCTCTAACTGGGATCTAGGAATAAAACCTCTTAAACCCTCTAAATCGCAAGTAACTCCACCTCTATTGAAACCATTAACTTTTACTTGAACTACTGCCCCCTCTTTTTCTAATAATTTTACTTTGTCCCAGCTTTGTCTGAGTGCTAAAGCCCTCCTACTAATAGTTACCATTCCATCTGCATTTTGCTCCCTAGTTACAAGAACCTCTACCTCAAGTCCTTTAGGAAATTGTTCCTTGATATTTGTAATAACTCCAAGACCACATTCTTTCTTAGGCATAAACCCTGGGGCTTTGCCCCCAATATCAACATATACTCCATCACTTTCAATTTCAATAACCTTCCCTTTTGCTATTTCCCCAGTATTTCCAATGGGTTGATTCTCATTTAAAGCTGCTAAAAATTCATCTTCATCAAAATCAAATTCGTCAACCGTTCTCTCATTAAAGGAATTCATCGATAATTCATCATTATTTTTTTCCAAAATAGGTTTCATTTCATAAGAACTTCTCTCATCTAGCCAATTTTTTTCAATTATTTCTTCTTTAAAAATTTTCTCATCCGTAGTTTCAATATCTTTTTTTATTGGTTTAGTAGGAGTCTCTATATGGCTTTTTGATGTTTTCTCATCTAGATTGTTTTTATTAATAATTTGATCATTATTTTCAATTATTTTTTTTTCAACAGAATCTTCTTCAATCTTTTTACTGATGTGCATCACTTGAAGAGGTTTTCTTTGAGAACTATCAACAACTCTTGGAGGAGTAGGTTTGATTGGCTTTGAATTATCTGATCCCGCCATAATTTCATTAATCTATTTGATGAGCCATTCTTACAGGCAATGCTGTTTTGTAACCAGTGTTTGAAAAAATGTCATTTAGTTCTGACTCAAAAAGATTTGATTTTTTATCATGGCCTATTGCGGCAGAAGCCGCTTCTCAGAAGGGATCTACACTCGTTTGGCCCTTTGGTGCCTGCGAACAACATGGTCCTCATTTACCTTTAATCACTGATACTTTTTTTGCAGAAAATGTTTTAAAAGATGTTTTTTCTGAAATAAATGATGAATTCCCTATATGGATGCTTCCTTCTCAATTTATAGGATTTTCCCCTGAGCACCAGTCTTTCCCTGGAACGCTTTCTTTATCGGCAAATACCTTATTGCAGTTAGTTACCGAAGTTGGTTGTCAAATAGCAAAAATGGGTTTTAAGAGACTTGTTCTTTTTAATGCACATGGTGGACAAATAGGACTCTTACAAGCAATTGCAAGAGAATTAAGAATTAAGTGTCCATCAATGTCAGTTCTCCCATGTTTCCTCTGGAGTGGTGTTTCTTCTTTGGAGGAAATTATTTCAGAAAAGGAAATTGAAGAGGGGTTACATGCAGCAGAAGCAGAAACCAGCTTGATGATGCATTATTTCCCAGAAATTGTTGGGAATGAAAGACCTAGCAATAGTGTTTTTGAAAATAAGTTACAAAATTCAGAATTTGTAACACCAGAAGGATGGAGTCTTGAGGGAGCCGCTCCATGTGCTTGGCTTACGAAGGATTTAAGTGAAAGTGGAGTTATCGGAGATAGCAGACTTTCTAACTCTGAACTTGGATTAAAACTAAAAAAAGCACTTGTAGAACACTGGATAAAATTGTTTACAAGCTTAATGAAAAGCAGCTGGCCTCCTACTAATTAATCTTTGATATATCTTTAAGCACTACTTACTTGTCATAAACGTTCTGCAAATTTGTTGATAATTCGGTAGTATCCCTCAGATAGATATTTTCGAGACAGTACCATGACACCCCTAGCCTCGCCCGAAGTTGATATCGCTACAGATGATGCACAAGCATCTCTTCCTGATTTCACTACTGATAAGTACAAAGATGCTTACAGCCGTATTAATGCAATTGTTATCGAAGGCGAGAAAGAAGCTTATGACAATTACATTTCCATTGGAACATTAATTCCAGAAAATGCTGCTGAATTAAAAAGGCTTGCAGTTATGGAAATGAAACATATGAAAGGTTTCACTGCTTGCGGAAGAAATCTTGGTGTTACAGCTGATATGCCTTTCGCTAAGAAGTTTTTCTCCAAACTTCATGGCAACTTTCAAAAAGCTCATGCAGATGGAAATTTAACAACTTGCCTTTTAATTCAGGCAATATTGATCGAAGCTTTTGCAATTTCTGCTTATCACGTTTACATCAGAGTGGCTGATCCTTTTGCAAAAAAAATTACAGAGGGTGTTGTTAAGGACGAATACTTACACTTGAATTATGGTCAAGAATGGCTTAAAGCAAATCTCTCAACTTGTAAAGATGAATTAGTTAAAGCTAATAAAGAAAACTTACCTCTTATCAAATCTATGCTTGATGAAGTTGCAAATGATGCAGAGACTTTACATATGGATAAAGAGGAGCTTATGGAAGAATTTATGATTGCCTATCAGGATTCATTGGTAGAAATGGGCTTGGACAATAGACAAATAGCTAGAATGGCTCTTGCAGCAGTAATTTAAATTTTCCAACAGGATTGAAATTAATTAATAGATAATTAATTAAATAATTTGTTTGTTTACCCATCATGATTTAATGTTCAGATTCTTAATGGAATTTAATTCCAGTACGATGATTTATTAAATGTTTGGATTAATAGGCCATTCCACAAGTTTTAACGACGCCAAGCGCAAAGCTCTTGAATTGGGTTACGACCATATTGCTGAAGGAGATTTGGATGTTTGGTGTACTGCTCCTCCCCAATTGGTTGAGCATGTTGAAGTTGAGAGCGCAATAGGAAAAAAAATTGAAGGAGCATATATTGATTCTTGTTTTGTTCCAGAAATGCTTGCGAGATTTAAAACGGCAAGAAGAAAAGTTTTAAATGCTATGGAATTAGCTCAAAAGAAAGGAATAAGTATTACGGCACTTGGCGGTTTTACCTCAATTATTTTCGAGAATTTCAATCTTCTACAAAATAAACAAGTAAGAAATACAACTTTAGAATGGGAAAGATTTACAACTGGTAATACTCATACTGCATGGGTTATTTGCAGACAGTTAGAACTTAATGCACCAGTTGTAGGTATAGATCTTAAAAAAGCAAATATTGCTGTCGTAGGTGCTACTGGAGATATAGGTAGTGCTGTTTGCAGATGGTTAACAAAAAGAACTGGTGTTAATGAAATTTACTTGGTGGCTAGACAGCAAAAACCATTAATTGACCTTCAGAAGGAACTTGGAGGTGGTTCAATTGAAACATTGGAAAATGCTCTACCAAAAGCTGATGCAGTCATATGGGTAGCAAGTATGCCAAAAACACTTGATATAAATAGTAAAAATTTAAAATCTCCGTGTTTGATGATTGATGGTGGTTATCCAAAAAATTTAGATGAAAAATTCTTTGGATCTGGTATTCATGTCCTCAAGGGAGGCATAGTCGAATTCTTTAAAGATATTGGATGGAGCATGATGGAATTAGCAGAAATGGATAAACCTCAAAGAGAAATGTTTGCTTGTTTTGCGGAAGCAATGCTTCTTGAGTTTGAAAGCTGCCACACAAATTTTAGTTGGGGAAGGAATAATATAACTCTTGAAAAAATGGATTTTATAGGAAATGCTTCAATCAAGCATGGCTTTAAAGCAGTTGGTTTAAAGCCAAATGCTCAGGCAGCTTTTGTTTGAATTATTTATTTTTTAAGTATTATGGCAAGACGTTATTTATTGGAATTTGAAAAGCCACTTGTTGAGCTTGAAAAACAAATAGAACAAATACGTCAACTTGCGAGAGATTCTGAAGTTGATGTTAGTCAGCAACTTTTGCAACTTGAAACTCTCGCTACAAGAAGAAGAGAGGAGATTTTTAAGGCTTTAACACCCGCTCAAAAAATACAAGTTGCGAGACATCCTCAAAGGCCAAGTACACTCGACTATATACAGATGTTTTGTGATGAATGGGTTGAATTACATGGAGATAGGTATAGCTCAGATGATCAAGCTCTTATTGGAGGTATCGGAAGAATCGGGGAAAGGTCTGTTTTACTTATTGGCCAGCAAAAGGGTAGAGACACCAAAGAAAATGTTGCGAGAAATTTTGGGATGGCAAAGCCAGGCGGGTACAGGAAGGCCCTAAGGCTTATGAATCATGCTGATCGATTCAGACTGCCTATCTTGACATTTATTGATACTCCAGGGGCCTACGCGGGCCTCCTGGCTGAAGAACAGGGCCAAGGAGAGGCCATAGCGGTTAATTTAAGAGAGATGTTCAGATTACGAGTACCCATAATTGCAACAGTCATCGGGGAGGGAGGATCTGGAGGAGCTCTTGGTATTGGTGTGGCAGATAAATTACTTATGTTCGAGCACAGCGTTTATACCGTCGCAAGTCCTGAGGCTTGCGCATCCATTCTTTGGAGGGATGCGGCAAAAGCACCAGAAGCAGCAGCAGCTTTAAAGATAACTGGGCCAGATTTATTGAAACTCGGTGTTGTAGATGAAGTTTTAAAAGAACCTGCTGGAGGAAATAATTGGGCGCCTCTTCAAGCAGGTGATGTTCTTAAAGAAGCAATTGAAAGACATCTTGATAACTTACTTTCTATCTCTGAGGATGAATTACGAGACAGGAGGTATGAAAAATTTAGAAAAATGGGAGAGTTCATTGAAAATGGATATAAAAACAACCCTATCAATGTTTAAAGTTAATTAGCTACATAAATTTAATTGCCAACAGTTCTTATTACTGGTGCGTCAAAAGGCATTGGAAAAGCAGCATCAATAGCTTTCGCTAAAGCTGGATGGAATTTGCTCTTAATATCAAGAGACAAAGAATCTCTTGTAAATTTAAAAAATAAACTTGACTCAACAAAAGTTCAAATTTTTCTAGAAATTGCAGATTTCACTAATTCAAAAGAAATTAATATTGGTATAAAAAATTTATTAGATAGGGGTTTGACTCCTGATGTGCTTATTAATAACGCTGGAGTAGCTTGGACGGGAGATTTAATCGGGATGAAACTTGAAGAGTGGAATTGGCTTTTTCAAGTTAACTTGACAAGTATTTTTCAAACGTGTTCATTAGTCGTCCCAGTTATGAGAAAAAAAGGAGGAACTGTCATAAATGTAAGTAGCCATGCCGCTAGAAATGCATTCCCACAATGGGGTGCTTATTGTGTAAGCAAAGCCGCTTTAGAAAGTTTTACTAAATGTTTATCAGCAGAAGAAAGATCAAATTCAATAAGAGCATGTACTCTCACACTAGGTTCAGTTAATACATCGATTTGGGATTCTGACACTGTTAAAAGTAGTTTTAATAGAGATGAAATGCTGCATGTTGACAACGCTGCTAATGAACTTCTTCATTTAGCTAGCCAGCCATCAACACAATTAATTGAAGATGTAACCTTAATGCCCTCTGCTGGTGCTTTTTAATTAAATTTATTAATTACATCAAAACCACATATTAAAATTAAAGCTAAGATTCGTTAGATCTTAAAAAAATCTAGCTTTTATCGGGAGAAGTTAAAATTTATATTAAATGTGATAAATATCAACTAACCAAAAATAAATAATTAACATAATAAATTCTAATATTAATTAGAATATATATATTCAATAATACAAAATTATTTAAAGGTATCTTTACAAATAATTTAAACGTTAGAGAAATTAAATTTTATTTCCAATATCTTTAAATAGTATTTATTTGCTAATTTCTTTGAATAAATATAAGTTCTTTATCGGTTACTTTTGACTTGTCAAATTATTCTATCAGCTTTTACTAAACTACTTTTACTAAACTTTTTAGATAAAAAAATCACAATTTTTTAATTTAAATTAATTTATTTAAAGTGTTAATTAGTATTTTAATTTTATTTATATCTTTTATACCTGGAGTTATCTCAACTTTACTTGAGCAATCAATTCCATATGGTTTAATTATTTTAAATAAATTAGGAATCCATTCTGGAGAAATTCCACCAGCTATCCAAAACTTTGATTTAAACTTTTCATTTTCAAGTAAATCAAGATTTATTCGCGATCCAGTTCCTCCTAATTGTTTTTCATGCCATGAATCAAGAAGAATTGCATCAATATAATCTGCGTACTTTTTTATGTTTTCAATATTTTCTTTGTTTTTAATCTGTAAGGCTTTCCACCATTTTACTTCGGGGTGAATTGTTTTAAGAGACCTGCATTTTTCAATGCTTTCGTTCCCATGCAGTTGAATTACAGTTGGGTATGCATTGGATTTTATATTTTTTTGAATTTCCTCATCTTTCATATTTGCAACTACTAATACTCTTTCAACTTTTGGATATTTTAGAAGAAGATTTTTAAAAATTTCATTCCTATCCTCGAGTGGTACAAACCTTGGAGAACTCTCTACACCTATTACTCCAATTGCATGTACGCCAAGAGAAGCAATTTCTAAAGCTTGATTTGTTTGAGTAACTCCACAAATTTTTAAATGTGTTGATAATTTTTTCACAACTTAATGGCCTAAACTTTTTTAACTAAGATTTAGATTAATTAATTGGAGGAATAATTTTGGAGGATTGGGAGATATTAAAGATAAAAGGTATACCACTAAAAATCCACCCAAGCTGGTTTGGAATCCTTTTTATTTTTACATGGATCTCTCAAAATCAATTCTCAAAATTAATCGAAGCCCCTAATCCATCTTGGATTTCATGGTTAGCAGGTTTGTCTATATCTCTCCTTTTATTTGTTTCCGTTTTATTTCATGAACTTGGTCATTCATTTGTAGCGAGGGCAGAAGGTGTAAAAGTTCAAAGTATCACCTTGTTTTTCATGGGGGGAGTAGCAAAGGTTGATAAGGAATGCGCTACTCCTTTGGGTACATTTAGAGTTGCAGTGGCTGGCCCTTTAGTAAGCTTAATACTTTCTTTCTTATTTTTTACAGCAGCTAATTTGAGTGGTTCTGAGAAGAATCTAACTTTTCAAGTCTTTGCTCAATTAGGCTCATTAAATTTAATTTTAGCTTTATTTAATTTATTACCAAGTCTTCCATTAGATGGAGGGATAATATTAAAATCTTTGGTTTGGTATTTTACTGGAAGTCAGCATAGAGGTCTTAAAGTTGCAATTACATTTAGTAAGTTATTATCTTTTTTAGCACTTTTCTTCGGGACACTTTTTATAATAATAAACGGTAATATAGGCGGAATTTACTTAATATTATTAGGTTGGTTTGGATTGATTAGTTCTAAATCTCAAAATCAAATGTTGGTTATAAATGAAATATTAACTAGTTTAAAAATTTCACAAATTCCAAGAAAAAAATATAGAGTCCTTGATGGGAATTTACCTTTAAGGGAAATAAGTAAAATTAGAAGATCAACTAAAAATAATCTAATTGATGATTGGATTCTTGTTACTAGCGAAGGAAGATGGAATGGTTATATTAATTATGAAGTTTTAAAAGAAATTCCAGTACAGCACTGGGATCAATATAAAATAATTGAATACTCAATGTCTTTAAATGATTTGCCTTCGATAAGTGATAAAAAACCTTTATGGTTTGCGGTACTTGAAATTGAAAAAACAAATGGAGGTAAATTGCTTTCTCTAAATGATGCTGGTTTGCCCTCAGGAATTATTGATAGGTCAATAATAGGAAAAGCTGTTCTTGTAAAATTAGGTTTAAATTTGCCAGATAATTTTCTGGAAGTTTCAAAAAAAGAAAATAAATATCCTTTAGGTCTTGGACTTCCGAAATTAGTAAATGATATGATTTCTACAGGACTTATTAAATTAGATAGCAATTAAGATTAGATTTGTTTTTATTAAATATTTCCTCAAAGTTAATATTAATATGTTCCCATTCTAAGTCTTTCCAATATGATTTTATTGATTTAGTTAAGATTTTTTCAACTTGACTTGTTGTCAGTGAAATTCTTTCAAGTTTAGGTGCAGATTCATCAAAAAATAATTCCCAAAGTTTTTCAGAAGGTTCAAATAAGATTTCGCCATGTTGAAGAAGATGTTTGTTCTTCCAATATTGTGCACTACCAACTCTTTTATTACCTTTGTTGTCAACCAAATCTGCTGACGTAGATGTTGAAAAACAATTCTGTTGTTTTTTTTGTAATTCACTACCAAAGTTTAAACTTATACCAATTTCCTTAAACCCATTGATTATCCATTTGCTTGCTTGAAAATATGCCTCTTTTTTTTTGATTGGAGGATTACTCCAAATAATTGAGTAAGTTATTCCTCCTTTGTGGATTACGGCATCTCCTCCACTTGGCCTTCTTACAAATTTTACATTTTCTCTTCTTGAGATTTCTTCCCATTTAGGTGGAATTGATAATTGATTTTTACCAAAAGAAATCCAATTACCTTCCCATGAATAAAATCTAGCAATTAAAGTTATGGCTGGATTTGTTATTGATTTCTCGAGAAGAAATCTATCCAATTGCATTTGTTTAATTCCATTGAGTTTAATATGGTTAAGGAAAAGACCTTTCATTATTTTTTATTTTTATATTAAATGATTTATTTTACTTGAAAATTAAATTTACTTTAAAAGTACTATTGATATATTTTATTAATTTTTCTGTTTTTAAAATTTATCAAATATGTTGGCAAAAAGAAATTTTTTGCGTTAAAAGCAAGTAAATAGGTAAATATTTTGTCTAAACTTTTAGAATCAAAAACCAATTATCTAAGATCTAAAAAAAGTTTTTTTTCAGGTAATAAGAAAAACTTGTATAAAAAAGCTATTTACTTAAATAATGTAAATAAAGCAACATTGGCTGCAAAAATTCAAATAAAAGAGGAGCAGAGAGAACTTACATATTCAACTATTGCTTTAGTTATGAAGTTTGGATTATTTATTATTTTACTAGGAAGTTTTTTTAAACTAGGTATTTCTTCCCATGTAAGATTTTTGCAAAATTTAGATGTTTCTTCTGATTTAAATTTAGAAACTAAAAAACTAGAAAAAATGAATCTTTACTTTGATAGCCTTTTTACTATTGACGGGCAAAAAAGATTGCTTGACAAGCAAGATCATCTTATTGCTCCAAATAGTTTCAGGGTTGTATGGAAGTGAAATATATAAACCAGTAAGACTTAGTATTTATTTGTTAATTGCAAAATTTTGTTCGCATTAGCTAATTAAGTATGGCTTTATTTCAAGCAGCACCAGGTACAGTCTTAATAACAGGAACAACTTCTGGTGTCGGTTTATATGCAGCCAAGGCGCTTTTTGATAAAGGTTGGGATGTTATCACTGCAAATAGATCTCCCTTAAGAGCAGACATTGCAGCCACCAGTTTGGGGCTACCAAGTGGAAATACAAGTCAACTTAAACATCTTTTTCTTGATTTAGGAGATTTAAAATCGGTTAGAAAATTTTCTAAGGAATTGATAAATTCTCTTGATAAACCATTAGATGCTTTGGTTTGCAATGCAGCTGTTTATATGCCGAGATTAAAAAATCCAAGAAGGTCTGTTCAAGGCTACGAACTATCGATGGCTACAAATCATTTTGGGCATTTTTTATTAATTCATTTACTTCTGGAGAATTTAATTAAATCAAGTCGACCAGTTTGGCAAGGAAGAGATTGGGGTGCTGAGCATGCCAGGGTCGTTATCCTTGGTACTGTTACTGCAAACTTAAAAGAACTTGGAGGGAAAATTCCAATACCAGCTCCTGCTGATCTTGGAGACTTATCAGGTTTTGAACAAGGTTTCCTTGAGCCCGTTAGTATGGCAAGTGGAAAACGTTTTAAGCCAGGGAAAGCCTATAAAGATAGTAAATTATGCAACATGATTACTACTCAAGAGCTTCATCGAAGATTTAGAGATTCGCCAATAATTTTTAGTTCACTTTACCCAGGATGTGTTGCCAATACAAAACTTTTTAGAAATACTCCTAGACTATTTCAATTTTTATTTCCAATCTTTCAAAAGCTCATTACAAAAGGCTTTGTAAGTCAGTCCTTAGCTGGCCAAAGAGTGGCTAAAGTTGTATCAGATCCAGAGTTTGCGATTTCTGGAGTTCATTGGAGTTGGGGGAATAGGCAAAGGAAAGATAGGCAACAATTTTCTCAAGAATTATCATCAAGAGTTACCGATCCAAAAACTGCACAAAAAGTTTGGAATTTATCAAAAAAATTAGTGGGTATAAATTGATTATTTTCAGAAATATTTAATCAAAACCAAGTAGATCAAATATTTCTCTATCTTTTAGTGGCACTGCTTCAAGTGGTTCTACACTCTCACTCAATTTCTTTGCTAGTGATAGATATTCATTTTGAACTTCAATTACATCCTCATCTGGCTCCATTTCAAAGATTGTGCATTTCTTTAATCTTGAGCGTCTGATAGCATCTACATTCTTGAAGTGAGCCATAGTTTTTAGTCCAGTTCTTTCATTGAATTTATCAATTTGATCAAGTTCAGCAGAACGATTAGCTACTACTCCTCCTAGACGCACTTTATAGTTTTTGGCTTTAGCATTGATTGCTGCAACAATTCGATTCATCGCAAAAATTGAATCAAAATCATTTGCAGTCACAATCAAACAATAATTTGCATGTTGAAGAGGTGCTGCAAAACCTCCGCAAACAACATCTCCCAAAACGTCAAATATAACTACATCTGTATCTTCTAGTAAATGATGTTCCTTCAAAAGTTTAACGGTTTGACCGGTAACATACCCACCACACCCTGTGCCAGCTGGTGGACCCCCACTCTCAACGCATTGAACACCATTATATCCAGTAAACATAAAATCTTCAGGCCTAAGCTCTTCGCTATGAAAATCAACTTCCTCCAGAATATCAATTACTGTAGGAACCATTTTATGGGTGAGTGTAAAAGTACTGTCATGTTTTGGGTCGCAACCAATCTGGAGTACTTTTTTGCCAAGTTTTGAGAATGCAGCAGAGAGATTTGAGGAAGTTGTTGATTTGCCAATACCACCTTTCCCATAAACAGCAATTACAAGAGCTCCTTCTTGAATATTTACTTTTGGATCTTGACTGACTTGAACACTGCCTTCGCCATCAGCTTTTTTTGTAATTGTCGTTGTCATTAAATATTTTTTTTAGTAGGTTTAGTTATATTCAAGCAGGAAGGAGACCAGTTGGTAAATGTTTCTTTAATTCGATACATTAATGGACAATTTAGATGCTAATAAGTTCCTTTATTAACACATAGTAAGAGTATTAAGTGTTAATACTCATCTCATAAAATATGGCCTTAGTTATATTTTACCCACTGAAATGAGCCTTGGCGTCAAGAAGTGTTTCTCCATTGATTTCTCTACAGCCAGCTTGTCTTGCATATCTCTCAGTATTTCTTCTAACTTTTCCTCTGACAAAGAAAGGGATTTTAGCTAATTCTGACTCGCCTTCTGAAGTCCAGTATGGTAAGTGATCATTTTCTGAATTTTGATTATTACTTTGTTCAGAAACATTTGTTGTTAGTGATTCTACTTTAGTGGATTGAACTCCTCCAGAATGTCCAAGGTGACTTTGATGCCCATCTGTAAATTCAAAATCATGCTTAAACATGCCAATTAAATGTTCCTCTAATCCCATCATTAGTGGATGAACCCAATCGTCAAAAATCACGTTTGCACCCTCCCATCCCATTTGGGGACTGTATCTTGCCGGCACATCTTGAACGTGCATAGGAGTGCTTATTACAGCGCAAGGAATGCCAAGACGTTTTGCACTATGTCTTTCCATTTGAGTTCCTAAGACTAATTCAGGAGCAGCTTCTTTAATCGCTTCTTCTACCTCGAGATAATCATTGGTAATAAGAGCTTCTAAGCCAAGTTCTTTTGCTACAGGTCTTACCTTACGAGCCATCTCTCTGCTGTAGGTTCCAATCCCAACAACTTTAAATCCAAGTTCTTGTTCTGCAATTCTTGCAGCTGCAATAACGTGCGTTCCATCTCCAAAAATAAAAACCCTTTTGCCAGTTAGATAATTTGAGTCTACAGATTTCGAATACCAGGGTAATTTAGAAAGATCTTCTTCGTCATTTGGACTAGGACGATTAAGTCCAAGTGTTTTGTGTAATGCGGTTAAAAAATCTTGAGTTGCTCCTACCCCAATTGGAGGAATATTTACAAAAGGTATTCCAAAATTTCTCTCAAGCCAAATACATGTTGATTCTGCGATCTCTGGATATAAGCAGACATTTGCATCTGCTTTGGTAAGTCTCATTAAATCTGAGGGAGAGGCCCCAAGAGGAGCTATGACATTCACATCAATACCGCGTTGTCCTAATATTTTCTGTATTTCTAAAACATCATCCCTACATCTAAATCCAAGAAGAGAAGGTCCCAGTAAATTTACTCTTGGTCGTCTGCCTTCTTCTTCCCATCCATTAGGGTTGTGCTCAAATGTTTGATCAGTTGTTTTATTTAATAAACCCCTAACTAATTGATAAAAAGTTTCGGCAGCTCCCCAATTCTCTTTTTTGCTATATGCAGGTAGTTCTAGGCTTACTACAGGAATATCAAAGCCCATTCCTTTGGCAAGAGATCCAGGTTGATCTTGAATTAGTTCAGCCGTGCAGCTCTCACCAACAAGTAGAGCTTCTGGTTTGAATCTTTCAACAGCTTCGTAAATATGACCTTTTACCATCTCTGCAGTATCTCCTCCTAAGTCTCTAGCTTGGAAGGTGGTATAAGTTACTGGAGGCCTTTGACCTCTCCTCTCAATCATTGTGAAAAGTAAATCTGCGTAAGTGTCACCTTGGGGAGCATGTAAAACATAGTGAACCCCTCTCATTGAAGAAGCTATTCTCATTGCACCTATATGAGGTGGCCCTTCGTATGTCCAAAGTGTTAGTTCCATGAGATTAGGTTTTTGCGAATTGCTTAGTGTTTAAGAGATTGTGACGATGAAGTGGCCTTGAAAAAAGTTCTGCCAGGTCAGAGGCTTGGTCAATTCCATGAATTGGGCTGAAAACCATTTCAATTGACCATTTTGTTGAAATTCCCTCTGCTTCAAGAGGATTGGCTAGTCCCATCCCGCAGACAACAAGATCAGGCTTATTTTCTCTAACACGATCAAGCTGTTTCTCAACATGTTGTCCCTCAACAATTCGAGTATTTTCTGGAAGTAGTTCCAATTCTGAACTCATCATTTCCCTATTTAAGTAAGGTGTCCCTATCTCTACGAGTTCCATTCCACATTCTCTATGAAGAAAACGTGCTAATGGAATTTCTAATTGTGATTCGGGCAATAAAAAAAGTTTTTTACCATTAAGTTTTTCTTTATAAGGTGCAATTGCCTTTTTAGCTCTAACGATCAAAGGATCTAATGTCTTTTCAACTAATTCATTGCTAATGCTAAATGAATTGGCGGCAGCTTCTATCCATCTTGTGCTTCCTTCAATCCCCAAGGGGAAGGGGGTTTTCAAAATTTCAGCTCCTCTATCTCTAAGTGCCCTTGCTGTATCTGTTAGGTATGGTTGAGCCAGAAGAACTTTTGTTCCTTTCCCAATAGATGGAAGTTCTGTTGATTGCCTCGGTGGAAAACTACTAATATTTTTTATACCAATTCGATTGAAAATAGTTTTTAACCTATCCTCAACAGGATTGGCCAAAGTACCAACAAGCAATAATTTTGACTCTTCAGAATAAGGCAAAAGAGGCACTAGTGCTTTTAATGCACCATCTTCTCCTTGCGTAAATGTTGTCTCTATTCCACTCCCTGAATAGTTGAGAACAGTAACTTTCCCGTGAAGTTCAATGTTTAATTTTTCTGCGACTCTTGCTAAGTCAATTTTAATTACTTCGCTTGGACATGAACCAACTAAAAAAAGAGTTCTAATTTCAGGTCGTCTTTCAAGCAAATTTTTAACTACACGATTTAACTCATCGTGAGCGTCGGCAAGCCCAGCTAAATCCCTTTCTTCAAGTATTGCTGTCCCAAACCTAGGTTCAGCAAAAATCATGACTCCTGCGGCACTCTGAATTAAGTGAGCACAGGTTCTTGAACCAACAACTAAAAAAAAGGCATCAGGCATTCTTCTGTGCAGCCAAACAATTGAAGTTAAGCCGCAAAAAACTTCTCTAGGGCCAGATTCCTTTAGCAGCGTTGCGCCGCTCATAAGCAAAAAGATCTTATATATTTATAAATTGCATCTTGTTTTGGGTTGACGTCAACAAAAGATTTTAACTTTTTCGAATTGAAGATATTAATTGTTTAGTTTTATAGTTTTTTATAGCTATTTTTTCAAATATTGATTAAAGAATTAATTAAAAAATTTAGTCTCATTACCTTCGAGTCTTTTTTTAGTTTCTCCAATAACTTGAATCATTTTTATCTGTTTGAGAAAGTTTCCAAACATTTCTGCTTATTCTTTTTGCAACTATTCCACCTCGTTCAGTTTTTGAAGAGGAAGGTCTAATACCAAGTAGATGAGCAACTTCAGAAGTGCTTAATGGGGCCCCCGTTTCTAGGGCTAGTGAGGTGAGTTCAAGTCTTTGTTTTAAGGCGACTAAATCAGCTTTTTCATAATTTTCATCAAAAAGCCAATTTAATCCAGATTTTCCTTCATTTGTAATTTTTTGCATTAGTCCAAGACCTACAAGTCCTAAAGCTTGTTCTGGTTTTAGATCTTCCGAATGACTGTTGCCATCTGGTTTTTTTACCTGTGAAGCTGTCATTTTGAAAAACATCTATTTTTTTGAAGGTATCGGCTTATTTCAAGGTTGCAAGGTTTTAAATAGCTAAAATGACAAACTTTCCGGTAGTATCCGCGACATGAGTGGTTTTACCGATTTAAATAATCGTGCGCGTCGCCCCAGAAATGGTGTGATTGTTACTGGTACCGAGGTTGATTCCTCGGCTGATGGAGCTAGTTGTGTAATAACTACTGATACAGAAAAGTCACTTGTTGCTCGTCAGGCAAGTCATGTTCAGCAGATAGAGCTACGAACTTATGTTTTCTTAGACTCTCTTCAACCTCAACTTGCTGCTTATATGGGAACAGTAAGTCAAGGTTTTCTCCCAATCCCAGGTGATGCATGCTTATGGATGGAAGTTTCACCTGGTATGGCTGTTCATAGGGTTACTGATATTGCTTTAAAAGCAAGTAATGTAAGACTTGGACAGATGGTTGTTGAGAGGGCTTTCGGTTCTATGGCCTTGTATCACAGGGATCAGAGCACAGTTTTACATTCTGGAGATGTAGTCTTAGATGCTATTGGAAGCAGTATTGATAAGAGAACAAAGCCAGAAGTTAGTTGGACAGAGATAATTCGCGCAATAACACCAGATCATGCAGTATTAATTAATCGTCAGAACAGACGTGGCTCAATGATTCAGTCAGGAATGAGCATGTTTATTTTGGAAACAGAACCAGCTGGTTATGTTCTTATGGCTGCAAATGAAGCAGAGAAAGCTTCAAATATTACTGTCGTAGATGTTAAAGGTGTTGGAGCCTTTGGGCGATTAACTCTATCGGGGAAAGAGGGAGATGTTGAGGAAGCTGCTGCAGCAGCTATGAGATCAATTGATCAAATAAATAAAAGCATTATTTAAATATTTAATTCTCTTTTTAGAAACGGAGCTAGTGCTCTAGCTGCTTTTCCACGACTTCCTAATTTTGATAATTGAGAATGACTTAGTTCTCCATAAGTACATTTAGCCTCTCGGACCCAAAATAATGACTCAAATTCACCGTTTGGGTAGGCAGGACTTCTTAAAATTTCTCCCCAGCAAATTCCTTCAGCATAATTAATGAAATTCCCTTCAGGATTAAATAAGACCATTACGCTCTTAAATCTTGCACTCCTATAAGGAATTTCCGAGAGCATCTCAAGAAGTTTTTCTAATTTTTTCTCATTATTTTCAGCGAATCTAGCCGAATGAATTCCAGGTCCTCCTTTCAAAAAGTCGACTTCTAAGCCGGAATCGTCAGCGATAGTCCATGTATTGGTAATCTTCGAAGCCGCTTTGGCTTTAAGAGAAGCATTTTCTAAATATGTTAATCCTGTTTCATCAACATTTAAGCTGCTTGGTTGTTTTTGTACCTCTACTGGAAGAGGACCAAGCATCGCTTGTATCTCAGAAACCTTTCTAGGATTACCACTAGCAATAGTAATTATTGGAGTTTTCAAAAAGATAGTTCAATCTCTATGAACATTGTGCAGTATTGAGCTAATTTTTTTAATGTTTTTAAGACAGGTTAAAGGTTGAACATTCCCTCTCAAGCAATTTGCTTAAAACCTGTCCTAACTCGTTAAAATAGTTGCAAATTAAAAACCATCAAGTAAATGTTTTGAGGTCCTGACCACTTAATAATATTTTCTTCATAACAGTCATACCAGTGGTGATAAGTTTTACTTATATGTATAAGTAAATACCTTAATCGGGTATTTAGTGAAAATCTCTTGACGGATAGATAGAGATGGCGGCATTCTCCATATCGAACATTCCCTTCTTTTACGCAGGTTTAGGCAATGGCTACAGAAACTATGGGTATCGCTCTCGGCATGATCGAGACACGTGGGCTTGTCCCAGCAATTGAGGCAGCTGACGCAATGACAAAGGCTGCTGAGGTTCGCCTTATTGGTCGTGAATTCGTTGGCGGTGGTTACGTAACAGTTTTAGTTCGTGGTGAAACAGGTGCGGTTAACGCAGCTGTTCGCGCAGGCGCAGATGCTTGTGAGCGAGTTGGTGATGGACTTGTTGCTGCACACATCATTGCACGTCCACACAGAGAGGTTGAGCCAGCTCTAGGCAATGGTAATTTCCTTGGTCAAAAGGACTGAGAATAAACAGTTGAACCTATAAAGGTTTGCATAAATTTCTTGATCTATTACGACTTATTGGAGTTACCTTATGAGTAAAAAGTATGACGCAGGAGTCAAGGAGTACAGAGACACTTACTGGACTCCCGACTACGTCCCCCTAGACACAGACCTTCTTGCATGTTTCAAATGTACTGGTCAAGAAGGTGTCCCAAGAGAAGAAGTCGCTGCTGCTGTAGCTGCTGAATCTTCAACTGGAACATGGTCCACAGTTTGGTCAGAACTTCTGACTGACCTTGAATTCTATAAAGGTCGCTGTTACCGAATAGAAGATGTACCAGGAGATAAAGAATCTTTCTATGCATTTATCGCTTACCCTCTAGATCTTTTTGAAGAAGGATCTATAACTAATGTCTTGACTTCATTGGTCGGTAACGTTTTTGGATTTAAAGCTCTCCGACATTTAAGACTTGAAGACATTCGCTTCCCAATGGCCTTTATTAAGACTTGCGGTGGCCCTCCAAATGGAATTCAAGTTGAAAGAGATCGACTTAACAAATATGGTAGACCTCTTCTAGGTTGCACTATTAAGCCAAAGTTAGGTTTATCTGGTAAAAATTACGGAAGAGTTGTTTATGAATGTCTCCGAGGTGGTCTTGACTTAACTAAGGATGACGAAAACATTAACTCTCAACCTTTCCAAAGATGGAGAGAGCGTTTCGAATTCGTTGCTGAAGCCGTTAAGTTAGCTCAGCAGGAAACTGGTGAAATTAAAGGTCACTACCTAAATTGCACTGCAACTACTCCTGAAGAGATGTATGAGCGTGCTGAGTTCGCTAAAGAACTTGGTCAGCCAATTATTATGCATGACTACATAACAGGTGGTTTTACTGCAAATACTGGTTTAGCTAATTGGTGCCGCAAAAATGGAATGCTTCTGCACATTCACCGTGCGATGCATGCTGTAATTGACCGTCATCCAAAGCATGGAATTCACTTCAGAGTTCTTGCTAAATGCTTACGCTTATCAGGTGGAGATCAACTTCACACTGGTACTGTTGTTGGAAAGCTTGAAGGTGATCGTCAAACAACACTTGGTTATATTGACAACCTTCGTGAATCTTTCGTCCCTGAAGACCGCACACGCGGAAACTTCTTTGACCAAGATTGGGGTTCAATGCCTGGTGTATTTGCTGTTGCTTCAGGTGGTATCCACGTATGGCATATGCCAGCTTTATTAGCAATCTTTGGAGATGATTCATGTCTACAGTTCGGTGGTGGTACTCATGGTCACCCATGGGGTTCTGCTGCTGGTGCTGCTGCAAACAGAGTCGCACTTGAAGCTTGCGTAAAGGCTCGTAACGCCGGACGTGAGATAGAAAAAGAAAGCCGCGACATCCTTCTCGAAGCTGCAAAACATAGTCCTGAGTTGGCTATTGCTCTTGAGACATGGAAGGAGATCAAATTCGAATTTGATACTGTCGACAAGCTTGACGTTCAAAGCTGAGGTAATTAGGAGAATTATATAAAATTCTCCTTTATTCCATTAAATAATCCCCGGAATCCTCCGGTATCCACAACTACATTCTCAAGTTCACCATGCCTTTCCAGAGCACAGTAGGCGACTACGCAACAGTCGCCACCCTGGAAACATTCGGCTTCTTACCGCCGATGACCCAGGATGAAATCTATGATCAAATTGCTTACATAATCGCACAGGGCTGGAGTCCTGTTATTGAGCACGTTCATCCAAGCGGCTCAATGCAGACTTATTGGTCTTATTGGAAGCTTCCTTTCTTCGGAGAGAAAGATCTTAATCTTATCGTAAGTGAATTGGAGGCATGCCATCGTGCTTATCCAGATCATCATGTAAGAATTATTGGCTACGACGCTTACACTCAAAGCCAAGGTACTGCATTCGTAGTCTTTGAAGGTCGTTAATTCTTATCTTTTAATGTTGCCCCAAATGATTTTGGGGCACAAAGCTTTTTGAGGGTATTCCCTTCACGTTCTAGTAAATCTTAAATTAGGCGGTCATGGCACAAAAAACCAGTAGAGAACTTGCACTCGAACGCCGTAAGGCACAAAGTTATGAGGGAAAGAGAGCTTCATCTAACAGCTCATCTGCCCCCGTTAGAGTTCGTTCGGCTAATGATGTACGTGTAACTAGAACTAATACTGAATATATAAAAACAAGCCAAAAAAATAATTTAAATAATTCAGGAATAAATATATCAACTCCCGTTACTTCCTCAGGAAACAAAACTAGTTCTTCTTCAATACGTGGTATGAAATCATTGAGCAATCCAAGTAGAGAACTTGTACTAGCTAGAAGACAAGCTTTATCTTCAAAAGGAAAAGCTGCTAGTACTAGCAGAGATAGAACAAGAGTTGAAGTAGCAAAAATCTCTCATGAATCAAATGAGAAAAATAATATTAAGAAGGAAAATGAGTCAAAAAATACTCTCTCGAAAGTACTTTCAAAGAAAACAAGTTTAACTAATAAATCATTAGATAGGCGTGTTCCTGCAAAAAGACGACGTGTTGAAAATCCAAGCCGAGCACTTGTTCTCGCGAGAAGGGAAGCTCTTGCTAAGCACGGTAAGACAGCTGCTAAACAGGCAACTACAGCAGCTTCAGTTGCAAGACATGGTAATCCTGATCTTTCAAGTAGAGAAATAGCTCTTAGAGTAAGAGAATTGAGAAGTAAATCTGGTGCTACTGGCGAAAAAAGATCAGGCAATACTAGACCTTGTGGACCCAATAGAAACGGTTCTAAGCAAAATGCTGCAGTTGATGCATCGTGGAAAGTGGGCTCTAGTCAAACTTCTTCAGGACAGATTGTTACAGGAACTCAAGCAAATAGGTCAATAAAGACAACAGGTAATGAGGCTAGTACCTGTAGATCTGTAACAGGAACTCAGTACTTAGGTATGGAAACAATAGAGACTTTTTGTAATGAAAAGGTGGTTTATAATCAACCTAAAAAAGTTTCTGTAACTAATACAACTCATGGAAATATCGTTACTGGGAACGAAGTTGGTCGCTCAGATAAGGTGACAGGTGATGAGCCAGGTACATGCAAATCGCTAACTGGGACTGAATATCTATCTTCAAATCAATTAAATTCTTATTGTGGCGAAGTAAATAAATCTCCTAGAAAAGTTGGTAGGAGTTCTACTCAAGATGGATTGAGTGTAACAGGAGTAATGGTTGGTAGATCAGCTGCAGTTACAGGTGATGAGGCTGGCGCAGATGTTTCTTTAACAGGTGATCAGTATTTAGGTTCTGAACCTCTACCTAATGGTAGACCAGCTCAAAAAGTTGGACTACTTAATACTGTAAGAGGATCAAGTTTAACTGGAACAGATGTTGCTCGTTCTGAATGGGTAACTGGTAATGAAGCAGGTAGCTGTAAAACTGTTACTGGAGATGAATATATAGGTTCTCAACAATTTAATTCTTTTTGTGGAAGTAAACCCTCTCCAGAAGCATCAAAAGTTGGTCTAAGTATGACTAATAAATCACAAGGTGTTAGCGGAACGATGACAGGTAGATCAAATTTAGTAACTGGTGATGAGCCAGGTAGCTGTAAAGCTGTTACTGGTACTCCTTATGCGGGTATTGAGCAATCTGGTGAATTTTGTAATGAGAAAGCTCAAAAGGAAATTAAACAGAGAACTCCTTTAAGAAGTGGAACACCTGGAAAAAACTTAACTGGACTACAGCCCGGTATTGGAGGTGTAATGACTGGAGCCTCGAAAGGAGCATGTGAAAACTTGACAGGAACTCCATACGTAGGACAGGATCAAATTTCTCAAGCATGCGGTAATGATTCTAATTTAAATAATGAAAATGTAACTGACTTGCCTTGGGGAAAATTTAGTGTTGAGTCCCCAGCAAGATCGGCACATACCAATAGGAGTAAGAATAATAGTGTTACTGGAAACAAGTATGAAGATAGCTCAAAAATAACAGGCCCTTTTGATATGGCTGCTAATAAAATTACAGGTACTGAACAATTCCGTTTCGATAATAAAAATCTTATTAATGAGCAAACTCAACAAATTTCGGAGGAAACTAATGACTCTAGGCCTGTCTCTAGAGTAACTGGAGAAGGTCAGTCTGCAGGCTTGAACATAACAGGCGATGACTGGGATAGAGGCGATAGAGTGACGGGTACTGAAGGAGTATCTGCCAGAAGAAGAAATCCATCAAGGATGGGAGGTAGAAGCGCAATGCCTGAATTTGAAATTAAGAGAAATAATGAATTACCAGAACCTGATTTTCTAATTACTGGTTCAAGTGGTAACACCAGAGATGGTCAAATGGTAACTTTCTCAGGTGGAGCCAGAGGTTAATTAATTGATTCCTAATAGAGCTATGACTCTTAACAGTAGCCGACTCAATGGACCAACGGCTCCAAGAAAGCGTTTTCACAATACTGAAGAAGCTTATGTTACTTCTGAAAAAAATGCATTTTATAAATCTAAAACTCACTCTTTAACTAATCTAATTGAGAATCAAGTTTTACAAGAATATGAATTAAAGATCAAAAATAAATTTGATCAAATTGTCCCCGTTTTAAAAAAAATCTCAACCTATCAACATGAAGATGATTTTGTAGTTAAGGCTAAAGAATATTCAAAATCACATTTAGGGTTCGAACTTCCTAATCATTTACTCGAAAATACGTGGGTCAAACCTCTTGATATGAGAGAATTATTTGCTTGGTCTGTTTTCCAATCTCATCAACAGGTAAGTTCTTCTTTTTTTAGTGATGACCCTTTATCTGGATCTGAAAAAAGTGATCAAACTATTTTATTTCAATCTTTTTTGGAAGAATGTGGATTTCATTTACTTGATATTACTCCCTGTTCTGATGGGAGACTTGCTCATACAGTAGCTTATGCTTTAAGAATTCCATTCAGTGCGGTTCGTAGAAGATCCCATGCAGGAGCATTATTTGATATTGAGAAAACTGTAAATAGATGGATAAAGACTGAACATAGAAGACATCGAGAGGGACTCCCCAATAAATCAACTAAACCGACTAGATACCTGAAGATTGTTACTTACCATTTCAGCTCTTTAGATCCATACCATCAAGGATGTGCCGCTCATGGAAGTGACGACTCTGCCGCAGCGAAGGCTGGATTCCAGAGATTACTAGATTTCCGAGAGGCTATTGAAAATAGTTTCTGTTGTGGTGCTTCCGTAGATTTACTTTTAATAGGAATTGATACAGATAATGATTCACTTCGTATTCATTTACCTTCAGCTGGTGAAGATATAAATTTAAAAGAATGGATATCCACAGATGAACTATATAAAAAAACTTTACATCTTTCTCCTGATGATTCTCTAAAAGAAATTTCAGAAATTATAAAAATCAAATCTGAAACTCAAATAGAAAAAGGGATGGCAGATTTTATAATAAAAATAATTTCTAATAATTTTTCTCAAATAGATTACGTAAAACAATTTTATGATGGTAAATATCCAGATGCTGGACATGCAGAACGTTTTATTGGAGTGGGAATTGGTTTTAAAGAGGTACATTTAAGAAACCTTACCTATTTTGCTCACCTAGATACAGTAGAAGAGGGTGCTCCTGATTTAGATGTAGGTATAAAGATTTTTAAGGGATTAAATGTCTCAAGAAATCTACCTATACCTATAGTAATAAGATTTGATTACTCAGGTCGAGTCCCGGGAGCAAAAGATAGGGCGATTGAGGATTGTATGAGAGTTAATGATGCAATAAATACGAGATATAAAAGTCTCGTGAAAGATGGAATGCTTCATACTCTTCTTACAATTCGTGATAGAGATAAGAAAGCCCCTGCTGAGGTCGTGGGTTCTTCGCTTAATTCAACTCAAAAGGAGGTTCATTAAAATGCTTATTTGCAAAGTCATTAAGCCACTTGTTTCTACCAATAGAATTCCCGGCTTTGAGCATAAACATCTTCAAGTTGTTTTAGATGGGAGTTCAAAAAAAGTTGCAGTTGACGCAGTTGGTTGTAAGCCAGATGATTGGGTCATTTGTGTTGGTAGCTCTGCTGCTCGTGAAGCTGCTGGTAGTAAGTCTTATCCAAGTGATTTGACAATTGTAGGTATCATTGACCATTGGAATCCTGAAGGGGGTCCTCAAACAGGCCAGGAGAAAAAATAATGGAAATTATGCAAGTTATGGGCCGACTAGTTTGTACTCAAAGAGTAGATGGCCTTGGGCATATGCATCTAAGAATTCTAAGAAATAACAAAGGTAAACAGCTAGTAGCTGTTGATCCAGTTGGAGCTAGGGAAGGTAATTGGGTTTTTACAGCAAGTGGTTCTGCAGCTAGATTTGCATGCCCTAATCCCTTAACCCAGACTGATTTAACAATTGGTGGAATTATTGATTTTTGGGACCCCGATGGCTGATTTAACGTTTCTACCAAATTTTTACTTTTATTAATTAACAAATGACATCTCGATCTAACAAAGAAAATTTTAAGATGAATAAAAATTCGCCTAAAATTGATACTTCTGGTCAAGTAATTGATGTTGAAGCAGAGTCAATTGATAAAAAGGAGAAATCCTCAATTTTAATATCCAATAAACAGTCAAATTCTCAAATTAAAACTAAAGATAAAAATACTAAAACAGTCATATCACAAAAATTAGATTCGCAGTCAAATAGAAAAGGTGGAGGGAGTGGGGCAAAAAATAATTTTAAAAATGTAAATTCAAATTCTCAAAATAAATCTGGAATCGCTCTTGGAATGATAGAAACTAGAGGACTTGTTCCTGCTGTCGAAGCTGCAGATGCTATGACAAAAGCCGCAGAAGTAAATCTTGTTGCTAGAGAGTTTGTAGGTGGAGGATATGTAACTGTAATGGTTAGGGGTGAAACCGGAGCAGTTAATGCATCGGTGAGAGCAGGTGCAGATGCGTGTGAAAGAGTAGGAGATGGACTTGTGTCTGCTCACATAATTGCTCGACCTCAAAATGAAATTGAAAAAGTTTTATTATTCAGTGGTGCAGTAAGAAGAAGTTAGTTATGTTTATCAAAGGATTTATTTTACAGATAGATGGTTCCTTGGAAAAATAATAAATCTAAATCTCTTGATAAAAGATTTGAATTTAAGAACTATGAAGATACAAGATTATTTCTTGAAAAACTCGAAGGATTAAGTAAAGAAACTGGTCTTTACCCAGACATTAGTTTTGGAAAAACTTATGTAAATTTAACTATTAGGCCTAGTGAGGATAGCGAATGTATATCTCAGAAACATGTCGAATTTTCAATGCAAGTAGATTCTCTCTAAAAATTAATCTTCTTTTTTGGGCTGACTTAAATCTCTTTTGATAAGTGCCATAAGGTAAGAGGGTGATTTATATCTTCCTGGTAAACATCTATTTAAAGTTTCTAAATGCCCCCAACAAACAGTCCTTTGAATAACTTCTGCACTCTTGCCTTGTTGGAGTAAACGTCTAAGAGCCTTGCAATAAAGTGGATAACCAGCTTCAAGCTCGCCAATTGTAAGTTTGGCTACTGTCATATTGAAACGCTGGGCAATATTAATCTAGACAATCATGTGACCACTTTGCAAAACGCAAGTGTTTTTTGAAAGAATGTGATTTATTTATTTACCTATCCATGCGATGCAATCAATTTCAACAGAGCAGTTTTTTGGAAGAGCAGAAACTTCCACGCAAGCTCTTGCGGGAGAAGAGGGGCCATTAAAGAACTCTGCGTAGATTTCATTTACATCATTGAAATCATTCAAATTTTTAAGAAATACAGTTGTTTTTACGACATCGTTGATATCAGCACCTGCCGCATCTAATACTGCCTTTAGATTACTTATTACTTGTCTTGTCTCTTCTTTGATATTATTTTGACCTACCAATTTTCCAGAAGATGGGTCCAAAGCAATTTGCCCCGAACAGTAAATCCACCCATCAGCAATAATTGCCTGGTTATAGGGGCCTACAGGTGTAGGGGCTTTGGGTGTATTTACTGGAAAGATTTTTTTACTCATGGGGCCAATCTTTAAAACTTATCTTACATATTCCAATTGTCTTTGTGAATTCTTAAATATTTAAATTCTTCAATATTCTTTGCTTGTAAAAAAAGATTAAATTTTCTCTCAGACTCAATTGATGTTGGAAGTGAAAATTGATTATTTATTCTCAATGTTTGAATTTTTTCATGATAAGAAACTAGTTCTCTATTATTTGGCCTCAATTTTTTGGCCCACTTTAAATTTGATAATGTGTACTCATGGCCGCAAAAAATTTTTGTATGGGAAGGCAAGGAATTTAGTTTATTAAGTGAAAAAAACATATCAGAAAAAGTTCCTTCAAAAATTCGACCACACCCAGCAGAGAATAGGGTGTCTCCGCAAAATAAAATTGCTTTATTTGATGAATGATTTTCTATGTAAAACGAAATGTGATTATTTGTATGTCCAGGAACTTCCAATATTTGAATATCAAAGCCAATCAAATTTATAGAATCACCCTCTTTTACTGAAATATTTTGGAATGGAATTCTTTCTTTATCTGACGAAGCTGCCAGAACTTTTATCTTTGGCCAGTTTTTTATAAGTTCAGGTGTCCCTCCTATGTGGTCAATGTGATGATGGGTCTGAAGTATTGCACAAGGCTCAATATTATTGAGATTTAACCAATTAATTACCGGGAAGGCTAATGAGGGATCAACAATAATAGCTTGATTCTCATAGACCAGAATCCAGGTAATATTATCTTCTAATACCGGTAATGGATAAACAGTGAATTCATTTTCTAAATATCTTGTGTTCAATTTAATGGTACCTGTTGTGGTTAAAGTTCTTATAGGTAAATGATTTTATGATTACGGTAGCTCTCGCGAAAGGTGCTCTTCTAGTTGATTCGATCAATAGATTGAAGAATGCAGGAATTGACTTTTCTTCATTACTAGAACCTTCAAATAGACAGCTCATGGTTCTCTCAAAATGCGGAAGGGCAAAAGCTCTTCTTGTAAGAAATGGAGATGTACCAGTATATGTTTCATACGGTCAAGCTCAACTTGGAATTGTTGGTTTTGATGTACTTCAGGAAAAGGATATGCCAGTTGCAAATTTAGTCGATTTAGGTTTTGGGTATTGCAGAATGTCAGTTGCAGTTAGCTCATCAAGTGGATATGCTTCTAGTTCAGATCTTCCACCCCATTGTAGGGTGGCAAGTAAATTCACGAGTTGTGCAAGAACATACTTTCAAAGTCTTAATTTGCCTGTTGAGCTAGTACATTTAACCGGTTCAGTTGAATTAGGTCCACTTACAGGCATTGCTGAAGCAATTGTTGATCTAGTTGCGTCAGGACGCACTCTTAAAGAAAATGGGTTAGAAGAGATTGATGTGATTTTTGAATCAACCGCTCGACTTATTGGAAATCCTACTGCCATAAGATTAGACGATGGATTCTTACAGAAAATTATTAATTCAATTCAGAACAATAAAGTGGTAAGCAATTAAAAATATGTTTGTCAAAGATTTTAAAAGGATTAAAAATTTAGGTAAATACCTAAGGAGAGAAAAAAAGCGTCTTTTCTTAATAATTTTAATCCTTATACCAGTAGCTGTCTCAGGAGCTGTTCAACCACTTCTTGTAGGTCAAGCCATTAGTGTTCTAAAGGGCGAACAAACCTTTGCTTTACTTAATAACTTTTCATCAAATAATTCAATTAGATTTTTAATTTTTATTTTATTAATTACTGTTCTAATAAGACTATTATTTCAAGGTCTTCAAAGTTATAGTATTCAAGCCGTCGGCCAAAGACTCACTGCAAGAATTAGAGATGATTTATTCTCTCATTCGATGTCATTATCTTTAAGATTTCACGACAGAATGCCAGTGGGAAAATTATTAACAAGGCTAACAAGTGATGTCGATGCGTTAGCAGAGGTCTTTGGGAGTGGAGCTGTTGGAGTTATTGCTGATTTTGTAAGTTTAATAGTAATTTCAGTCACGATGATAATTATTGAATGGAGACTTGGTCTATTACTTTTAGTTACTCAAATACCAGTAACATTTATTGTTATTTGGCTTCAGAGTAGATTTCGGAAAGCTAATTATAAAGTTAGAGAAGAGCTATCTCAACTAAATGCTGATTTTCAAGAAAACTTACAAGGAATAGAAGTTGTTCAGATGTTCAGGAGACAAAAGCTTAATGGTGAAAATTTTTATAAAACTGGAAAATTGTATAGAAGTGCTGTAAATGGGACTATCTTTTACGACAGTAGTATTTCAGCCTTCATTGAGTGGGTTTCTCTTGCAGCAGTAGCTTTAGTTATTGCTATAGGGGGATTTATGGTATCTTCTCAATCTATGGGATTAGGAACATTAACCACATTTATTCTTTATGCTCAAAGACTTTTTGAACCCCTTAGGCAATTAGCTGAAAGATTTACTCAAATTCAAGGTGGACTGACAGCAGTTGAGAGAATTTCAGATCTTCTTGAAGAACCAATTGATATTATCGATAAAAAAAGAATTTCAAATTCTTTTTATAAATCTGATGATCTTAATGACAACTTGGGTGAAGTCATATTTGAAAACGTATCTTTTTACTATAAAAAAAATGAACCAATAATTCAAAACCTTAGTTTCAAGGTCTTACCTGGGGAAATGATTGCTTTTGTAGGGCCTACTGGTTCTGGTAAAACTACTATTATTAGACTTCTTTGCAGATTATATGAACCTCAGCATGGAAAAATATATATTGATGGTCTCGATATCAAAGATATCCCATTAAACGTTTTAAGAAAAAAATTGGGAGTAGTCCTTCAAGATACTTTTCTCTTCAGTGGAAACGTTGCAGATAATATAAAATTAGACTCTCCTATCGATGATAGAAAACTAGAAAAGATATGTGATGACCTTGGCTTAAGCAGTTTCTTGAGACGATTGCCAAGTGGATTGAAGACATCACTTAGAGAGAGGGGGGGGAATCTCTCATCAGGGGAAAGACAGTTATTGTCAATTGCAAGAATGGCTGCTCGTAATCCAACTGTTTTAGTGATGGATGAAGCCACGGCCTTCATGGATCCTTCTACAGAGGCAACATTGCAAAGAGACCTAGATAGGCTATTAGAAAAACGTACCGCCCTGGTCATAGCTCATAGATTAGCTACTGTAGAACAAGCAGACAGAATCTTAGTTTTGAGAAAAGGTAGAATAATAGAAGAAGGAACACATTTTGAATTGAGAAAGAAAGGAGGTCTATATTCTCAACTTGCTGAATTACAAGAAAAGGGTCTTGCAGAATTATGAAATTACATATTTTTATTTAATGGTAAACGAGAGACGATTTAATAACGCATTCTTTAAAGGAGGGTCGACTAGTCGACTTGAATTAGAGGTGTTAAATAGTTTGTATGGAGAGTTATCTAGTGAATGCTTTTCTCCTATAAATGGAGAAAACTTTGTTTTTAGTCAGACAAAACCTTTTGATTTAATCGAATTAGAGCAATTACTTCAATCTGTAGGTTGGAGTCGTAGACCTTTAAGGAGAGTTAGAAGAGCCCTGGACAACAGTCTTTTAAAAGTTGGTTTGTGGAAGCATGATCCGAAATTTCCTCGATTAATTGGTTTTGCTAGATGTACAGGTGATGGTATTCTTGAAGCAACAGTTTGGGACGTAGCAATAAATCCTGTTTATCAAGGATCTGGTTTTGGAAAAAAGTTAATGACATATGTAATAAAATCAATTAAAGAGATGGGCATAAAAAGAATTACTCTATTTGCTGATCCTGGTGTAGTTGAATTTTATAAAAGTCAAGGTTGGTCGTTAGAGCCAAAAGGCAAAAAATGTGCCTTTTGGTATGCCAGTTAATTAATATTATTTTTTCTTTGATAATATTTTCTTGCTAGATAACTAGGATTTTCACCATTTGCCCACTTGATTCTAAGTATTGCATTAGTGAATGACTGCCTTATTAAATTTTTATTTTTCCATTTTCTGTTACTTGTATATAATGGCAGCTTAATACGTTTAGGTTTTTGATATTTTGATAATCTAAGAATAAAATCTAAATCTTCCATTATTTCAATTTCTGAAAAACCTCCTGCTTTAATATAAAGTTTTTTATTTATTAAAAGACCTTGATCTCCATAAGGCCTATTTAATAAAATACATCTTAAAAATACTGCAAACTCAAGTATTCTATATTTTATTCCGTACCCTTTTACTTTGAAATCAAAGTACCATGCAAATTTAGTATTTTGATCTTTGTTAATAATATTATTAATAACTTTAAACCAATTTTTATCAAGTCTGCTATCTGCATGTAGAAAAAATAACCATTCAGATGAAGCAATTTTTGCACCTATTTTTAACTGTTTACCTCTACTTGGCGTATTTATTAAATGTATTTTAGCTCCACTAATCTCAGCATTGAAAATAGTTTCATCAATACTTCCGGCGTCAATAATTATCACTTCTATATTTTGTTTGCTCAGTGTTAAATCTGATAAAAGCAATGGAAGGTTTTCAGATTCATTTAGTGTTGGTATTACTACACTAATAGTAGATTTGGAAGCTAATTTACCCATGGTTTAAGATCATTGATATTATCTATATCATTTTTAAAATTTAAAATAAAAAAATTTACTTTATTCTCCTTCGCTTTTTTAATAGTTGATGAGAAAACATTATTTTCCCCCCAATTAATTCCGCAAAAAGGCCATATCAGAAAATTGCTTAAATAATTAGAAGAAAATCCTACTAACCAATATCCTCCATCAGTTGATGGCCCTATAACCATATCGTGACTTTTTAATTTATGCAATGCAATTTGTAAATCAAGATGTGTTAAATCCGGAAGGTCTGTTCCAATAAAAATTGTTGTAAAACATTTCCTCTTAGATTTATAAGCATGATTTCCAATTCTATTTTTTTCAAGTTCTCTTTTTATTTTTACTCCTAAGTTCCCGGGACCTTGTCGAGTGATTTCAGCAAATTGATACTCTCTTTGAATTTTCTTACATTTTTTCTCCCCTATCCCAGAGACAGCAATCTTTATCGTCGCCTCTTTATTGTCCGATACTAAATTTAATACACTTAAAGAATGCCTGATGAGTTTCTTCTGAATTAAAAAAGCATTTTCAATCCCAATATTTTTTGCAAGTCTTGTTTTGCCTCTTCCAGGTGCTTGCCATTTTGTCATTAGAATAATTGTGGGAATCTCTGGCATAATCAAATGGTTTAAAATTTGAATTACTTGGTTTTCTAATTAATTAATGCTCATTTTGGAATAAAAGCTAAAATTCAATTTCACAGGAGGATATGCCGGTGATTTCTGGAGAGGAAATTTGGATCAAAGTACAGAAGTCCCTTCAGGATAATCTGAGTAAGCCTTCCTATGAAACTTGGATAAGACCGGCTCAATATATGAGTTTTAATAATGATGAACTTACTTTACTTGCTCCTAATCCTTTTTCTTGCAATTATTTAAAAAAAAATTATTCAAATACAATCCAATCACTAGGGGAAAAATTTTATGGAAAACCTCTAAAAATAAAATTTAAATCTAATAAAAATACGACTATAAATAATGTTACTTTGTCATTAAATAATCCAGATAATGTAAAAGATAAAAATATTTCTGATATTAATAAAAAAATAAAGCCTCGAAATTCAAAAAAAAGTAATTTAAATCAAAGATATGTTTTTAATAGATTTGTAGTTGGTCCAAATAGTCGCATGGCACATGCTGCTGCTATGGCTGTCGCAGAATCTCCCGGAAGAGAATTTAATCCTTTGTATATTTGTGGTGGAGTAGGACTTGGTAAAACTCATTTAATGCAAGCTATAGGTCATTATCGCTTAGAGATAGATCCTGAATCTAAAGTTACATATGTTTCAACAGAAACTTTTACTAATGATTTGGTTTTTGCAATTAGAAAAGGTGAGATGGAGTCTTTTAGAAATAGATATAGGGCAGCAGACTTGATACTTGTAGATGACATTCAGTTTATTGAAGGTAAAGAATTCACCCAAGAAGAATTCTTTCATACCTTTAATGCATTACATGAAGTAGGTCGTCAAATAGTTTTGACGAGTGACAGACCACCAAGCCAAATATCAAAACTACAGGAGCGACTGATTTCAAGATTTTCGATGGGCTTAATTGCAGATATACAAACTCCTGATCTAGAGACTCGGATGGCTATCCTTCAAAAAAAAGCTGAGCATGAAAGAATGAGGATACCTAGAGATTTAATTCAATTTATTGCAGGTAGATTTACTTCAAATATTAGGGAATTAGAAGGTGCTTTTACTAGAGCAGTCGCTTTCTCCTCGATAACTGGTTTACCAATGAATGTTGAGTCTGTAGCTCCTATGCTTGATCCTACTGGGAGAGGAGTTGACGTCTCTCCTAAACAAGTAATGGAGAAAGTTGCTGAGGTGTTTGATGTTACTGTTGAAGAAATGATGAGCACAAGTAGAAGAAGACCTGTAAGTCAAGCTAGGCAAATAGGGATGTATCTAATGCGTCATGGCACTGATTTAAGTCTACCTAGAATTGGAGAGGCGTTTGGGGGAAAAGATCATACAACTGTTATATATGCTATTGAGCAAGTTGAAAAAAAATTGTCAAGTGATCCGATTATTGCAAGTCAAGTTCAACGTATCAAGGATTTACTTCAAATAGATTCTAGAAATAAAAAAATTAAATAAATAAAATCATAGATGATAATATATTTATTAATTTAAGAGTTTACCTAAATAAAATTTATAGGAATTTGATCAAATCTATTGTGAAGAGGAATAGAAGGCCCTTGCTTAGGACTATCTAAATCAGCCGTTAATTCCAAGGATTGTCTCAGTTTTCTAGCGGCTAACAACGACATGTCTCTTGGGACAGATATCCTATCTCTTAAATAGCGAAGTCCGATTGCACTTTCTTTATTTGGTAAGGAACTTTTTTTTGTAATTAAATTTGTTAAAGCAGCTCGAAGTGGTTGGTCAAAGGTATCATTTTTTAATGGATTTGTTTTTATTATATTTTCTTTATGCTTAACTACTTGAGTGAGTGCTTCAATTTCATATTTTTGATTTATATCATAATTTAAATGACTTTCTTGACCAGGAATACCTTCTCCTATATCTATCAAATTAGCAGTGACTTTTTGTTCTTGGTTTCTATCAAAACAACATCTTCCCATTTGAGGAGGTAAATCATGGGCGTGAGTGTGAAAATCTCCTTGTGTTCCAATATATGTTTCAAGTTTTTCAAGTGATTTAAACCAATTATCAATATTATTGAATCTTTTTCTAATAAAAAAACCCTTATAATAGGCTAATGAGGCATTCATTCTCTCAAGATAAGGAATAAAAATTACATCTCCACAACCTGGTAAGAAAGTATTTTTATTTTCAATTACTGGATCTAACCAAACTTGCTTACTTTGTGAAAGTGCTTCCTCAAATTGACTTGCAATATTCAGAAATTGATTCTTTTTTGTTCTTTCAATTAATCCATGAATTGATGGCAGACAAAGCCAATTGCACCATGCTCTAAAAAGTTCCCTTTCTAGGCGCCTTAATTTAATGATTTCTGAGTCAATTAGTGACCTTCCAAGAGGTCCAAACGTTTTTTCAAGACGATAAATAATCTCATCACTTTCTGTAATAATCATTCCATCAAGTTCAATGGCAGGAAGCAACCCAGAAGGAACCTTCTCTAAGTACCACCTTTCCTTTTCTCCATAGCATCTCATCGTAACTTTTTTTATTTTGTAAGGGATACGTTTCCATTCAAGAAATAACCAAATTTTTTGACAGTAAGGACACCATGCATGATTGTCTCTATAAAAAATAACTCTTATATTTTCTTGGTCAGTACCAAAAAGCCTTAGTCTAGATTGAGCATTATTAGGACCATTGATAGGATCCTTTTTTGTTGTTGCGAACTCTTTTAAAGAATCCCAAGAGTAGGGGTTTATGACCTTATTCATGTAATTTAAAAGGGGTTTTGTTTGTTTTTAACTGTGAGTTCAAAATCTTTTGATTTGATTGTAATCGGTGCTGGATCAGGTGGATTGGCTGCTGCAAAAAGAGCCTCTAGTTATGGAGCCAAGGTTGCAATTGTTGAAGGAGACAAAGTAGGGGGGACATGCGTAATAAGAGGGTGTGTTCCAAAAAAATTATTAGTTTACGGATCTCATTATGGTGATTATATAAAAAATGCAAAAAGTTATGGTATTTATTTAAAAGGATATGAATTTGAATCTGCTTTATTATTGAAAAATATTAGAAATGAAGTTGAGAGATTAAATAATCTGCACAAAGGATTTCTCGAAAAATCAGGTGTTCATCTTTTTAAAGGTTGGGGAGAATTCATTAATGAAAAGGAGGTATTAATTAAAAATTCCCATGAAGATCTAAATGATATTTCTTTGTCAGCAGAAAAAATTTTGATAGCAACTGGTGGAATACCTTCCCGACCAAATATTCCTGGTTCAAACTTAGGATGGGTAAGTGATGATATGTTTTTGTTAGAAAAGTTCCCCAAAAGTATCACTATTATTGGTTCTGGCTTTATAGCTTGTGAATTTGCATGTATATTAAATAGTCTTGGTGTGGAAGTTACACAATTAATTAGAGGTGAAAGATTGTTAAAAAATTTTGATAATGATTTATCTGATAATTTAACAAATCAAATGATATCTAAAGGAATTAATTTAAAATTTAATCATAAAGTTATTTCTGTGATAAAAAAAGATCAAGAATTAAAAATATCTACAAATTTAAATAATGAATTTTTATCAGAAGGTTTGTTATTTGCAATAGGACGAAACCCCTTTATTGATAATCTTGGGCTAAATAAAGTTGGGATTAATACTCACCAAGGTAAGATTAGTGTTGATAAAAATAATATGACTAACATAAAAAATATATTTGCTATTGGGGATGTGACTGATAGGGTTAACCTTACTCCAGTAGCCATTGAGGAGGGAAGAGTTCTTTCCGATAATCTTTTTGGAATGAAAAATAGGACCGTAAATTATTCTTTTATTCCAAAAGCAGTCTTTACAACTCCAGAAATTGCTGGAGTTGGTTATACAGAACAGGATGCGATTGATAAATTTGGAGAATCAAATATTGTTATACATAAAACAAAATTTAAACCTATGTCTAATGCTCTGCCTAAAGGTGATAAAATTTGCCTTTTGAAATTGGTTGTAAATAATGATTCGAAAAAAATTATTGGGTGTCATATGCTTGGTGAATCTGCATCTGAGATAATTCAAATGGCTTCAATTGCAATAATTATGGGTTCTACAAAAAATGACTTTGATAAAACAATGGCACTTCATCCTACAATATCCGAGGAATTTGTAACTATGACGTGATTAGAATATCTCATGTTAATTATTTTTACTTAAATAATAAAATTTAAAGGATTTAAAAGTCAAAACTAGAGTTGCTATAGGGATAAATAGATAAATAATAAAGATGCGATAATATGGAATTAGTAAAATATTTATGTACGGTATAATTTTATCTACAACATAAAGAATATAACAACTGAAAAGTCCAAATCCTTCTAACCTACTTATTTTCCCTTTAGTCCAAAAGATTGGCATGCAAACCAGAGTTGATATTACCATAATCGGAAAATCTTTATTAATAAGTGCACTTTCAACTACTAGGCCGTTTGATCCTGATGATATTGCACAAGAACTTAATACAAAAAGTTGATTTAATAAACAACTTCCAATAACGTTGCCGATTGCTAAATCTGTTCTACCTCGAAATGTTGCAACTAATGATGTAATTAATTCAGGTAAAGATGTACCCACTGATACAATTGTTAATCCAATTATAATTTCATTTACTCCTAAGTATTGAGCAATGTATGTTGCTGACTTTACTAAGAGATTTGATCCAAATGTTAAAAGTACAATACCTCCAAAAAGATTTACAAGAGCTATAAAAAATTTTGATTTAATAGAATCTTTCTTATTACTAATTTTCGCTACTTCATCATTTACATCTTCATTTACTTTTCGAATTTCCCAAATGGTATTAATAAATAATATAAATAATAAGAATAAACCTGGCTGCCAACTTAATTTACCAGATGATGAGATACCCCATACTGCTCCTGAAACTCCAATAAGCAATGGTACATCTCTTTTCAGTAGACGATTATCAACTTTGAGAGGTGAAATTAATGCACTTAATCCAAGAACAACAAAAATATTAAAAATATTACTTCCAACAACATTACTTACAGCAAGAGCATCTGAACCCTTATAGAGAGAGTTAAGGCTGACAAAAAGTTCAGGAGAGCTAGTTCCAAGAGCAACTATCGTAAGTCCAATTACAAGTTGAGGTATTTTTAATATTTTTGCAAGTTCAACTGATCCTCTGACAAAAAACTCACCTCCAGAAAAAAGTATTACTATTCCTAAGATTAATTCAAAAATAGAGATAATTTCTTTTGACATGGATTTTTATTTTTTTTTTAATTATCTAAGTTTATTTAAATCGATGTTTTTATAATAGATTGATATAGATATATTTGCTAAATCAATTAACTTAAATTATCCTCAATTACATCCTGAAAAATATTGATAAATCAAATCACTATAAGACAGCCTGATGATTGGCATTTGCATCTCAGAGATGGTGTGGTTTTAAAGTCTGTTTTGCCCTACACCTCAAGAGTTTTTGGCCGTGCAATTATAATGCCAAACTTACTACCACCGATAACTAGTATTAAAGAAGCACAAGCTTATAGGAAGAGGATTCTATCAAATTTACCAATTGATGTATGTTTCACTCCTTTAATGACGGCATACATTACAGAATCACTAAATATAAATGAACTTAAGAAAGGTTTTAAAGAGGGTGTTTTTACAGCTGCAAAGCTTTACCCATTTAATTCAACTACTAACTCTTCATATGGAGTAAGAGATATTAAATCAATTTACTCATTATTTGAGGAAATGGAAAAGATTGATATGCCTTTATTAATTCATGGAGAGGACTCTGATCCAAATGTTGATATTTTTGATAGAGAATTCTCTTTTATTGAGAAATATTTAAAGAAATTAGTAAATGATTTTCCAGGATTGCGAATTGTTTTAGAACACATAACAACTAAGGAAGCTGCCGAATTTGTAATTTCATGTGGCGAAAATGTCGCTGCTACTATTACACCTCACCATTTACACATAAATAGAAACGCGATGTTTTTTCAAGGATTTAGGAGTGATTTTTATTGTTTACCAGTTGTAAAGAGAGAAATTCATAGAAAAGCTTTGAGGAAAGCAGCAATAAGTGGAAATCCCTCTTTTTTTCTTGGGACTGATTCAGCCCCTCATTTAAGACCAAGCAAAGAGAATTCTTGTGCCTGTGCAGGTATATTTAATGCTCCTTATGCAATAGAAAGTTATGCAGAGGTATTTGATGAAGAGAATGCTCTAGATCGTTTAGAAGGATTCTGTAGCGAGTATGGAGCAGCTTTCTATAAATTACCACTAAATAAAAAATCAATAACTCTTATAAAAAACAAACAGAAAATTCCTGATTTTATTGAGGTATGTGAGGTGGAAGGAAAAAAAGATTTAATAGCCCCTTTCCATGGAGGACAGTATTTAAACTGGTCTTTATGTAAAAAATAATTTATTTTTTACATAAAATTTAGAATTATTATGGGAGTAGGGGGACTTGAACCCCCACGGCCTAAAGCGGCCAACAGATTTTAAGTCTGGTGCGTCTACCAATTCCGCCATACTCCCTTTGAGTCCATCAGTTTTTTTTTTACTGATTAGACTTACTACAGTTTCCCTCATAGTTTCTTTTTTTGCATTGGAAAATCACATTTCCAACAATTTATTCTTTATTTTTGGTGCGTATACCTTTTTAGGTATCGCGTATTTGATAATTGTTCCTCTGTTTTTATTTTATTGGATGAATAATAGATGGCATTTTATGGGGAAATTTGAAAGACTTGGAATATATGGCCTTGTCTTTTTATTTTTCCCTGGGCTAATTTTATTTGCACCATTTCTAAATCTGAGGCTTGATGGAAAAAATGAGGATTAAGTATTGACTCGAGCAAAAGTTATCCAAATTGGTTTCCTAGTTTTTTTTACTGGAGGTGCTGGATATTTACTATTTAGATTAATAGGGATTAGTGAAATTCAATCAGGAATTGCTGCTGAAGCTTTATTAATACTGATTATATTAGGATGGACAGCTTCATACTTTTACAGGGTAATATCTGGAAAAATGACTTTTATTGAGCAGAGAAAAAGATATAGAAACTCATATGAGAAAATTACAAATGAAAAATTAGAGAAGAAATTTGAATCACTTTCAAATGATGAGAAAATAAGATTGATTAAAGAGTTGGAAAAGTAACAAATTTTTTTTTTATTTAATTTATTCCATAACTTGAGAGAAATTAAAGTAAATTTAGAATCAAAAAGATATTTTCTTTAATCATTTGACAAAAAGACCTTGAAAAATTCAAATATTTCTAATCTCTTCTTAAAAATTAAGCAAGAGGAAAGAATTGCTTTAATGCCTTTTTTAATGGCAGGTGATCCAAATTTAAAAATCACATCTGAAATTTTATTGAAATTTCAAGAAAATGGAGCAGATATTATTGAATTAGGAATCCCATATAGTGATCCACTTGCTGACGGTCCTGTTATTCAGTTAGCTGCATCACGTGCACTTAAAAGTGGAACATCTATTGAAAGAGTTCTAAATATGTTGTCTGATTTGAAGAATAAATTAACCACACCAGTTGTTCTTTTTACATATTTTAATCCGATTATAAATTTTGGATTTGAACGATTTTGTATTCGAGCATCAAAAGTTGGAGTGTCTGGTCTTATTATTCCAGATCTTCCACTAGAAGAATCTGAAAAATATTCACCAATTGCCTTAGATAAAGGTTTAGATTTAGTCCTCTTAGTTGCACCTACCACCCCCAAAGATAGGATGCAAAGAATTGCTCAATGTTCTAAGGGTTTTACATATCTAGTAAGTGTTACAGGTGTCACTGGAGAACGAACAAATATGGACGAACGAGTTGAAACTATTATTAAACAACTTAAGCAATCTTCTTCAAGTCCTATAGCAATAGGCTTTGGAATTTCAGCCCCTAAACATATACGACAAGTTAGTTCATGGGGTGCTGATGGTGCAATTGTAGGTAGTGCTCTTGTTAAAAGAATTTCTAATTCAGCTCCTGGTTTAGAAGTTGTTGAAGCTGTAAATTTCATAAGAGAACTTAGATCAGAAACAGGAAAAAATAAAACATAAGCTTCCCTGCGCTGTATATTTGATTTAAAAAAAAAAGCCCTGGAGCCATTCCAGAGCAGTAATTATTTTTTTTTATTTCTTATATCAAGAACTCTAATCAAAAATTATTCATTAATCTAATCCTCATCATCGTCACTTGCACCAGCTGGGACAAGTCTTATCTGTTTGCGACCAAGCTTGATTTCAAATTCATCACCAGCTTTAAGATCTAGTAGTGCTGTGTAAGCCTTACCAATTAGAAGATTACCGTTGCCTTGAACGGTTGCAACATAACTAAGCTTCCTTCCACCTTTACCAATTCCTGCCACTCCAGTAGCACCTAGGCTTACACCTTTTGCTTCTAAAAGTGCTTCATAAAATGCTGTGAAGTTTAGACGTTCTCCACCATCTTTCTTGTTGGATATATATCCACAAGCCTTAACAAGATCTGACTTGCTTACATCACCAAGTTCTTTAACTTTGGTAAGTAGGTCGCTTCCAGTGAGCATAATTTTAAAATAAATGTATTTACATAATTAACATAGCAATATGTATGCCATTTGTGTCAACTTTAGAGGTAAAATTTCATTGATTAATAAACATCAATGATATGGATCGATTTGTTCTTTGGGGTGAATACTGTGAAAATGCAATTGAAAAGCGTGCGCCATTTCGTGATGAGCATCTTGATAGGCTTTCTAAACTTCATCAACAAGGTAAACTTGTTACCTTAGGACCTACAAAATGTACAAAGTATGTTTTTGGTATCTTTCAAGTTTCAAGCCTTAATGAATTAAGAAATATTATTGAAAGTGACGTTTATTGGAGACAGGATATATGGACTTCTTATGAAATTTATCCCTGGATCAAAGCTTTTTGAAGTATTACCTTATGATCATTTATTAAAGTAAAAAACCATTAATACTAAATTCTTGTTTACCAGCAAATCAATTTGATATTTTATTAGATGTGTATTCTCTTGTATCTGTAGATTCAAAAAGATATGTCTTAATAGACTATAAATTTCTAGATTTATATCCATTAACTAAATTTTTTTTATAAATTGCAATCCCTAGTTTTGGATTTTTTTGATTAAGGAATTTTAAAAACCAATTTTTTTCTCTTTGAAAATTTTCAAAACTATCGATTATTAAAAAGTCAGCTGCTTAAAAATTTAAATTAAATCGTCAAAATTTAATTTAAATTTTTTATAAATTATTCTTTTTGAACATCCTTGAATTTTTCCATAAGAAGATCTAATTGGTTAAAAGGGTCTTCATCTTTAACATCCATTTTGATTTCACTTGAAGAAGTAAACCAATTTTGTTCAATTTTGCATAGATATTCAGCTATCCCTGGAATTCCAGTCCTCTGATATTCCTTTTTTAAAACTTCGAGAATAGAGTTCAACCTTGATGAAGGCAAATTCATCGATTTGCCAAGATCAGACTGGGTTTTTCCATTGTTTTTTAACCAATCTTTTATTAAAAAAGCAATTTCATTCTCAAGTTGGTCAGACCACTGTTTCATATGCTTATAAAGGGAACCATTCTTCAAGTTTTTGTCTAGCTCGTATTTTCATTTCAGGAGTCATATATTGCTGCCAGAGTGTTATCACAGCCGTTAAAGCAACAAGGTCGTCACTAAATCCAGAAACAGGTATAAAATCCGGCATTAAATCTACTGGCATCACCAAGTAAGAAAGAGCAGCTATTAGAGAGACCCTTGCCTTTGCTGGTGTAGAACTATCTGCAATCATTTCAAAAGCCTCCAAGGCAGGTAGAGCTATTGCTCTACCTGCCTTGATAAGTATTTTCTTTAGTTTGCTTTCATCAACGACTGAGCTCTCAATTACCTCAGCCTCATGAAATTCACTTGATGAGTTATTACTAAATCTCATAGTTTTAACTTTTATCAATTAAATATATCTTTGCGCAAATATTAAACAAATCAAATAATTTAAATATTTTTTTTATTAGAAAAATTATTTAAATTTTCATAAATCACTTTCAGCAGGAATATTTTCACATAAACCAGTATTCACACTAGCTCTTCTAAGTTTTCTAAGAGATCTCTGGACTACTTGTCTACAGTATTCTCTACTGCAATTCATATGTCTTGCTACTTCAGCTAAAGTTCTCCACTCATTTGTTCCGTCAAGACCAAATCTAAGGCTCAAAATAGTCTTTTCTTTAGGCGTTAAGTTGGCATTGTCAATTAATGACCATGCAGAATCACTCCTTTCGGCTAACTCAGCTAATTCCATTGGTGGAGTTTCTTCGCTTGGAAGGACATCAACTAGCTCTGAAGGATCTGACTTTGATTTAATAACTCCTTGAAGGCTTACCGTAATGCTTCTTAGTTCACATGACAGGAGCTCTTCAACATCTTCCTCAGAGATATTTAATTTTTTTGAGAGTTGTTTGTTTGTTGGAGGTATTCCATTTTCTTGCATTAATCTAGCTTTAGCTGCTCTTAGCTTTGTTAACTTTTCATTGATATTTACAGGGATCCTTATAGTTCTGCTTTGTGTTGATAATGCCCTATTTAACCCTTGCCTTATCCACCAATATGCATAAGTTGAAAATCTATGACCTCTTTTAGGGTCATATTTTTCTACAGCCCTAGTAAGTCCTAAAGTACCTTCTTGAATTAGATCAAGCAAATCAAGACCTTTACCTTGATATCTTTTTGCCAAATTTACGACCAACCTTAAATTAGCTTCTATCATTTTATTTTTTGCCTTTTCACCAAGTTTGATTACTTTTTTTTCATTATCTGTGTAATTACATTCTGGTCCCTTGCTCCCAGCCAATTGACATCTTTGATGAAGCTGAACCATTGCTTGAACTTTTCTACCCATTGTTAACTCCTGTTCTGGAGTCAAAAGTGGGTGCCTTCCGATTTCTCCAAGATAGTCGCTTAAAGAACTCAAAAGTCTTGCCTCATATATTTACTTAATCTAGGTAAATTTTTTATATTTTCTTACGGCGTAATGAATAGTTCCGAATTGATATTATTTTTCTTCATATTTGACAGACAATTGTTCGTAAAGCAAAACCTTAAGACTTTAATTTCTTCTCTTACTTTTAAGTGTTGATTCTTCTTTGATTGAATATATGGTCCTGAAATTCTTTTGAAACTTTGTACATTTATTTTTATAAGAACCAATTTTGAATAAATTAATAAATCTAAACATTTCTAAAGAATTTTTAATCCTATAGAGGTTGGGTTTTAGTTTTAGTAAGATTTTTTTACTTGAATTTCTCTTCCTTATTTCTTCTTAATAAATTTAGATATATTTTTTTATTAGATCGATTTAAATTTGATTTGATAAATTCAAGTTTTTCTTCTTTTTCCTTTCCTTGATTGTAACGCTAACAACACTTCATTCCAGCTGACATTATTGTGCTCTAGAGCTACTTGCATATGGTATATAATATCTGCTGCTTCATTCTTTATATCTTTTTTGTTTTTATCTTTACAGGCCATTATGAACTCAGCAGATTCCTCTCCAATTTTCTTTAAAATTAAATTATCTCCTTCATCGAAAAGTTTTTTTGTATAACTACCCTCAATATTATTTTTATGCCTTTGCTGGATGGTCCTAAATAATTCATTACACACGTTTGAGGGTGGTTCAAAATCTTCCTTACAAATTTGCTCATCAAAATTAAACTTGTTAAAGAAGCAACTTCTATAGCCTTTATGACAGGCACCTCCTTTTTGTTCAATAGTAATAAGCAACACATCTTTATCGCAATCGTATCTAATCTCTTTTAATTTTTGAGTGTTGCCACTAGTAGCACCTTTCCTCCAGATTTCTTTTCTTGATCTACTCCAATAATGTACTTCCTTGCTTGAAAGTGTTTTTCTTAATGAGGTCCTATTCATCCATGCGAACATTAAAATTGTTCCGTCAATCCAATCTTGCACAATCGCAGGGATAAGTTCATTATTATCAAATTTAAGATTATTTATGAAATTTTGCTCGAATGAGTCCATATTGGATAATGAAGAATAATTTGTATTTCATTGTTTCTACTCTTGTCAAACTAACCTAATATGTCTACCCAATTTATTAATTTCAAATTCACATGTAGTAAAAGTTATATTGATTTTCCATGTTGCCATAGGCAATGGAATCATGATGGTCATTGTAGTTATATGCATGGCTATAATAGAAGTTTTACTTTTTGGTTTGGGGCTAGGGAGCTTGATAAAAATGGATTTGTAGTAGATTTCTCATCTTTAAAAAATCTCAATAAGCAATTGAAGTATCAATTCGACCATACATTCCTTGTTAATTCTGATGATCCACTTTTACCAAACTGGCAGTCTTTGAGTAAACAAGGAGCCCTTGACTTAAGAGTAATGAAAAACGTTGGAATGGAATCTTCGGCGGAGTTGACTTGGAATTGGGCAAACTCTATTTTATTGGAAAAAGATAAAATGAGAACTTGTTGCTGGCGCGTTGAAGCTAGAGAGAATGAAAGTAATGCGGCTTATTATATCAATATCCCTGAGTGGTTTGAGGATAATTAATATTTATAGATGAATATAATTTGTATATTATAGTTGAAAGGAAAAAATTTTCTTGATTTATACTATTTAATTATAATTATTTACAGTTGTATTGATTTTTGTAGTTTTTAGATTTGTAGTATTAAATAGTAAAAACGTTTGATTATTTACCTTTAAGATTTTCTTACGCTACAAATCAGGTTAATATATTATAATGTTTAGATTCATAGTTCTATTATATTTAGTTGGATGATTAGCTTATAAGTGAATTTATAATAATTGTTATTTGAATACATATTAAGAAAATCTATTAAAGATCAAATTTTATTAACTCATTGGCGCAAAGATAATTTTTTCGTCTTTTAGATCTATTTTAATTATATCGTTAATTTCTAAGGCTCCTTTCAAAATTAATTTTGCTATCGGTGTTTCTAATTGTTTTTGAATTTCTCTTTTTACTGGCCTTGCTCCATAGATTGGATCGTATGATTTTTCTGATAACCAATTCACTGCCGCAGAACTTATTTCAAAATCAAAGCCTCTTTTTTTTAGTCTTGAATGAAGACTTTTAAGCTGAATATTTATTATTTTTGCAAGGTCAGTTTTATTAAGACTATTAAATACAATTGATTCATCGAGTCTATTTAAGAATTCAGGTTTGAATGTCTTTCCAAGCAATTGATTAATTATTAATTTTATCTCTTCATATTTGTTTTTATTAGAGAATTCAATAATTGTTTCGCTTCCAATATTACTTGTTAAAATAATAATTGTATTTGTAAAATTTATTGTTTTACCTTTTCCGTCTGTGACTCTTCCTTCATCAAGTATTTGGAGCATAACGTTGAATATATCATTATGAGCTTTTTCAATTTCATCAAATAATATTACTGAGTATGGTTTCCTTCTTACGGCTTCTGTAAGTTGGCCTCCTGTCTCATAGCCTACATAACCTGGAGGGGCACCTATTAGACGACTTACTGAATGTTTTTCCATATATTCAGACATGTCAATTCTTATAATTGATTGATCGTTATCAAAGATTTGACTTGCTAAAGCTTTTGAAAGCTCAGTTTTTCCTACACCTGTAGGCCCTAAAAATAAAAAACTAGCAATAGGACGTCTAGGATCACTAAGTCCAGTCCTTGATCTTTGGATGGCTTCAGAAACTGACTTGACTGCGTTATCTTGTCCTACGACTCTCTCTTGGAGATGAGTTTCTAGCTCTAGTAGCTTATCCATTTCTGACTTCGCCAACTTGCTTACAGGAATTGAAGTCCATTTAGAAACGACTTCTGCTATGTCATTTGATGTGACAACTTCTCTTAGAAGAGGATTTTGTTTTGAACTGTTGTTTTCTTTAACTAAGGTTTCTTTCTCCGCTAGTTCTTTTTGTAAATTTGATAAAGTTCCATATTCTAATTGAGCTGCTTTGTTTAAATCATAATTTCTTTTTGACTGGTCTATTTGTAATTGAATTTTTTCAATTTCCTCTTTAATAGAGGAAATCTCATTTATTGATTTCTTTTCACTTTGCCATTGATCATTAAGGGATAATTGCTTATCTGTTAAATCTTTTAATTCAACTTTAATTAGTTGTAATCTTTCTTTGCTTGAAAAATCAGATTCACGCTCTAATGAGAGTTTCTCCATTTGTAATTGTATTATTTTTCTATCAATTTCATCTATCTCAGTTGGCCTAGAAGTTATTTCCATCTTTAATCGAGAGGCCGACTCGTCAATCAGATCAATTGCTTTGTCGGGTAAAAATCTTTCTGAAATATATCTGTCACTTAAGACAGCAGCTTCTACTAATGAGTTGTCTTCAATCCTAACGCCATGGTGAACTTCATACCTTTCCTTTAACCCTCTTAAAATTGATATTGTATCTTCAATTGTTGGTTCATTTATTAATACTTGTTGGAATCTTCTTTCAAGAGCAGGGTCTTTTTCAAAGTATTGCTTATGTTCACTAATAGTTGTTGCTCCAATACATCTAAGTTCACCTCTCGCTAACATTGGCTTGAGTAAATTACTTGCGTCCATAGACCCTCCACTTGCGCCTGCGCCAACAACAGTATGTATTTCATCTATGAAAAGTATAATTTGCCCATTTGAATTGGTAATCTCCTTTAAAACAGCTTTAAGTCTTTCTTCAAATTCGCCTCTATACTTTGCTCCTGCTATAAGTGCACCCATGTCGAGTGATATTAGCTGTCTTTCATTCAATGCCGCCGGGACATCACCATTTATTATTCTCTGAGCTAATCCTTCAACAATTGCTGTTTTGCCAACACCAGGTTCACCTATTAATACTGGATTGTTTTTAGTTCTTCTACTAAGTATTTGAATCGTTCGTCTTATCTCATCATCTCTACCAATTACTGGGTCTAAGTTACCCTCTTTGGCTAACTTTGTTAAATCAATACCATACTTTTGCAAAGATTCATATGTTCCTTCTGGATTTTGATCAACCACTCTTTGATTGCCTCTTATTATTTTTATAGTAGAAAGTAGATTCTCTTTAGTTAAATTTACATTATCAAATATAAATTTGCAGCAACGTGAATCTTCTGCAAGCGACAACAATATATGTTCGACAGATATAAAATCATCGTTCAACGATGTCTTAACATTATTCGCATTATCAAGACTTCTATCTAAATTCTTTCCTAAATATTGTGATTCAATTTTTGATTTCATTGTGGGTTGAGTTTCTATAAACTTAGTAATTTTTTCATCAATATCCTTATCTGATATTTTTAATTCTTTTAAAATCCTTTTTGTTAGTGAACTTTTCTTTAATAACGAACTTAACAGATGTTCTGTCTCTACCTTTTGATGCTTTAATTCCGCTGCAAAATCTTGTGCGTGAATAATGCATGTCCAAGATTCATTAGTAAAATTTTCTGATTTGAGTTGCATCGAATTCTACTTATAATCTAAACACATAATTAAATTAACCTTTTATTGCAAAACATTCATGAGAGTAAACCGATCATAATAAGTGGTGTTATCTGTAAAATATATAAATTAAATTCGGAAACTAATAGATAGTTTATAAACTATTTATCTGAGAGGTGAAAATTATATTTTTTGTTGAAAGAATATTTTTAAGCATAAAAAAAGAGGTATTATTATACCTCTTTTTTTTACTACAGTTTTTAATCAACAACTATTTTGCCAACCATTCCTGCACCTCTGTGAGGCTCACAATAAAAATCGTATGTACCTGCAGTGTCGAAGGTTCTTTCCCACGCTTCGCCAGGTGCAAAAGCAAGATCAGGATGACTTAGGTCCTCATTGCCATCAAAAACAGCATTATGAGGTGCCAGCTTATTGTTAACAAACTTAACAGTATCGCCTGCAGAAATGTTTAGACTGCTTGGCTCAAAGGCAAGCATACCTGCATCAGTACCTAATTTAACTTCTACTGTTTTTGCTTGAACTGATGAGACTCCCAGGGCTGCAGCTAGTAATAGGGCAAAACAGGCTGATGCAAGTGAGCGGAAAAAAGAATGCATTAGTGTGTTTAATTTTTCGATATTCTAGCTTCTTTTTGGTTTATTGCTTCTTGGAAGCCCTGAAACGTTAAACACCTGATCTAATGTTTTTGCGTAACTTCTTGTGCCGTAATTTTCAGGTGAAATTACTGGATTGTGAGTAAAATTTCTTTGTTTAATACTAAATTTATCCCAATTGTTGATTTCTAAAGGAAGAATTCGTATTAATAGTTCAATAATCCAATTACTTAAAGGAATTGAGGGTGTAATAACCATTCTTCTCCATTTTATTAAATCAATAATGGTTTGATTAATTGAAATCGATTCTTGTCCTAAAACCATTTTTCTAATACTTGTTGGAGGTGTCTTTAGATCGTAGTTATGAGGATTGGTTGCTAGATGTCCACAAATAAAAGCTATGTCTGCTGCATGTATAAAATGAAACCTTGAAAAAACTCTTATCCATCTTGCTAACCATAACCATTTTGTTGCTTCTAATAATCCGGAAGTCAGATAACTAGTTGGAAATTTACTTTTATTATCTAATCTCCCGCTAAAAACAAGAGTAGGGAATACGGCAATTATTTTTTTTGAAAGAGGATGCTCTTCTAATTCTTTCAAACAT